>Ga0268265_10000229_pt1 | contig 64020 bp, 55 predicted proteins | sample KBSSwiS52_FD_190355 | JGI IMG/M metagenome (GOLD analysis project Ga0268265, IMG submission 190355) | Switchgrass rhizosphere microbial communities from Kellogg Biological Station, Michigan, USA - KBS Switchgrass S5-2 (SPAdes) (version 2) | ecosystem: Host-associated > Plants > Roots >... | reverse complement strand
GGCCTGGGTGATCCTCTCCAGGTTCTGCAGCTTGGTCCAGCCGGTCAGCATGAACGGGTAGCCCACGACGATGCGGGCGACCAGCGGGCCGGCCCACTCAAAATGACCTGCGAGCCGTTTCGGCCAGAGAATCGAAGCTTCGAGCAGCGGCATCGGCGTGCACCTCGATTTCACGTTGATATTCGTGCGCGCCAGTATAATTCGCGCGGGCGCGAAGACGACCTGAAAGTCGATCGTCTCATTTCATGACGCGCCTGCCTTCGCGTGCGCATGCCACGCATGCCTGAGACAGGGCTCTTCAAAACTTACGCGCCGTATGCTGCGCGCACTCCTTTCGTCGATGATTCGACGCTTGAATGCCGCCGCGCGCTGTTGCTATATTGTCTGAGTTATTGCGGGCGATACCCACCTGCTTGCTCCAGCTCCAGGGCCAACACATGATCGCCGCGATCTACTCATTCCGTAGACCTGCGGGCACCGGGCTGGCAGCGCTCGTCCTTGCGGCGTCTGCGACACTGCCGGTCGACGGTGCGCTGGCACAGACGCTACAGCTGAACGATCGCGAGTACTTCACGACGCCCGGTGTCGATGTCCTGGTGTTCAGCAATTGGTACGACGGCTTGTTCAGCGATGCGAAGATCGCCGGCGTCGAGCTGATTCATCACGGCGAGCGGACCGCAACGAACGGCGATGTGCGCCTGAGCCCGACGCCGGAGCAGTGGGACATGCTTCCCGAGCTCAAGCGCCGGACGGTATTGCGCGAGCAGGACGCGATCGAGGTCCGGCTTGCGTATACCAAGTTCGATTTCGAATACACGCTTCGCGCACAGCCACGCGCCGATGGACTCACCTTGAGTGTCGTGCTCGACGCTCCACTGCCCGCAACGCTCGTCGGCAAAGCCGGCTTCAACTTGGAGTTCCTGCCGTCGGCGTACTTCGGAAAGACCTATCTCATGGGCGAGCGCAGCGGCACCTTGCCTCTATATCCGGCAGGGCCGACCGGCCGCGACTCTGCAGGCGAGGTTGTGCGTGTGCCGTTGGCACGAGGTCGTACTCTGACGTTGGCGCCGGAGGCCACGGAGCATCGCGTCAGTATCGAGTCGCGTACTGGCGAGCTGCAGCTCCTCGACGGACGCAATCAGGCGCAGAACGGCTGGTTCGTCGTTCGTGAATTGCTCCCCGCGGGTGCCAAGGGGACCGTGCTCGAATGGAATCTGCGAGCGAGCGCAGTGCCCGACTGGGTACGCCCCACCGTGATCGCACACTCGCAAGTCGGCTACCACCCGCAGCAGAAAAAGGTTGCGATCCTCGAGCGTGACCCGCGCAACCGCCAGCCTGCGACGGTACGCGTGCTGCGCGTCGCCGCAGACGGATCCAGTCGTGAGGTATTGGCCGGATCGCCGACCCTTTGGGGAAACTATCTGCGGTACACCTACTTCGCGTTCGATTTCAGCGGCGTGCGTGAAGCCGGTGTCTACGTGATCGAAGCCGAAGGACAGCGCACCCGCGCGTTCCGCATCGCTGCCGACGTATTTGCCGATGCCTGGCATCCGACCAGCGACGTGTTCTTCCCGGTACAGATGGATCACATGCTTGTCAAAGAAGCCTACCGCGTGTGGCACGGCGCTGCGCACCTGGACGACGCGCGGCAGGCGCCGCCCAATCACCAGCATTTCGATCTGTACGCCATGGGCCCCGAGCTCGACTCGCCATTCAAGCCGGGCGAGCATATTCCCGGACTCGACAGCGGCGGCTGGTACGACGCGGGTGATTTCGATCTGCGCACTCAAACGCACTATCACACCGTCATGTCGCTGGTCGATGTATGGGAGCGATTCCGCCCGGTACGCGATGAAACGAGCATCGATCAGCAGAACCGCCACGTCGAAATCCATCGCCCGGACGGTGTCCCCGACCTGCTGCAGCAGATCGAGCACCGGCACGTTATGCTGATTGCACAGCATCGGGTGTTCGGTCATGCGATTCCCGGGATCGTGGAGCCGGATCTGGGCCAGTACACGCACCTCGGCGATGCGGTCACCAAGACCGACGGCCGCATTCATGATCCATCCGATGCGAGTTCTCCGCCCGACGATCGTTGGGCATTCACGACGGCGACTACGGCGTTGAACTTTGGATCCGCCGCGGGCCTGGCAGCGGCGAGCAGAGCGCTGCGTGGCTATAACGATGCCCTGGCCGACGAGTGCCTGCAGACGGCGCTGCGTGTTTGGAAATTCGAGAAAGGCCGCAAGCCGAATCTGTACAGTCACGGCAACACGACAGGAGGAGATCCGGCGGACGAAGAGCTGCGCGCCGCCATCGAGCTACTGCTCACCACCAAGGATGCGCTGTACGCGAAGCGAGTGAGCGAGCTCTGGCCGGTGATCGACCAGAAGTTCAGCGTCCACGCGGCGGATGCGGTCCGCGCGCTGCCGCACATGGATGCCGCGTTCCAGAAGAAGCTGCGGACGCGGGCACTCGGGTACCGCGAGCAGCTCGTCAAAGATCTCAGCGAGAATCCGTTCGGCGTGCCGATCACGCGTGGCGGTTGGGCCGGCAATGGTGCCGTGATCGGTTTCGCGGTCACGATGTACTACCTGCATCGGGCATTCCCAGACGTCTTTCCGGCCGAACACACGTTGCGCGGCCTGGACTACTTGTACGGCACGCATCCGGACTCGAACGTCTCCTTCGTTTCCGCCGTCGGCGCGCACTCGAAGCGCGTGGCGTATGGCAGCAATCGGGCAGACTTCTCTTTCATCGCCGGCGGCATCGTGCCCGGTGTGCTGATCCTCAAGCCTGACTATCCGGAAAACAAGCAAGACTGGCCGTTCTTCTGGGGCGAGAACGAGTACGTCATCAACCTCGGCGCGAGCTACATCTTTCTCGTGCACGCCGCGAATGAGCTGGCGACGCAAAGGGATTAGCAGTCGCGAGGATCACTGGTGGACGGAATCGCTGCATGGGGCGCTCGGTCCGGTGCGCACGTACTGCGACGTAGCGCGCGGAGCAGACTGATGTTGACGATCTGGGGCCGACCTACGGCGTTTAACGCGCAGAAGGTCGTCTGGGCGGCAGAAGAGGTCGGCATTCCCTACGAGCGCATCGATGCTGGCACCAAGTGGGGCGTCGTCGACACGCCGGAATATCGCCGGCTGAATCCGAACGGCTTGGTGCCCGTCATTCAGAATGGTGATTACGTGCTGTGGGAGTCGAACACGATCGTGCGATACCTCAGCGGCAAGTACGGCAGGAACGATCTTTATCCGGCCGATTTCCTGACGCGGATCGAAGCGGAGCGTTGGATGGACTGGCAGGCGACTCACGTGCTGCCGGCACACAAGGCGGCATTTCAGTACGCCGTCCGCAATATCGGCACGCTCGAGCAGGCGCAGGCATCGTTCGAGCAGACGAACGCTCTGTTCGCGATACTCGATGCGGCACTCGCGACCAAGCCGTATGTCGCTGGCAATCACTTCACGATGGGTGACATTCCGATCGGATCGCTCGCGTACCGCTGGTACTCGATGGACTGGGCCGCGATTCCCCGCATGCCGCATCTGCAGGATTGGTATGCAAGAGTGACCGCGCGCCCGAGCTTCGATGCGATCCGACGCTTGCCGAAAGACGGACAGAGGGTGGGCTGAACCGGGCTCACTCACCAGGCGCGTGCACTCACGAAGTATGCAGCGTGAACCGCGCTGGTTCAGGAATTTGGTAATGTGCGCGCCATGGAGAACACCAGCAACATAAGGACTTCGGCCCGAGAACGGGCGATTCCGCTGGATCGCAGAGTATCCGTGGCCCCGATGATGGACTGGAGCGACTGAGCGAGAAGCAAGTTCTGGGTCAAGCACTTACTCGATCCGAAAATCGCTTGTCCCCATCTTGTCTCCGCGCTTCGCGATATTTCGAGTCGCTGCAGCTCCGCCACTCCAGAGGTATCGGCGCGTCCTGAAGAATCGGGCTGACCGTGCTCCTCATGCTTGGCGAGCTTCTAGGTCGACTCGCAGCGATTTCCCGCACATGCGGCAGCTGGCTGAACTCACGCGCATGTGAAACTAAGAGCCGGCAGCTGTGTTGTGGCTCAGAGACGCTGTCGCGAGATATTCGGGTCACACAGTCCTGGAGGATTTCGCTTGAGAACCTGGAAGATCGTGCGACCAATCGGCAAGATGTTGTTGGCTCTGGCTGATCTCGAGAAGATCGGACCCACCTACTATGAAGATCGCGATCGGTTGCACATCGAGCGCGGTTGGCTGCGCAAGTACATGGCGCCGCCATCAGAGCAGTCGATGACATCGAAGACGCTAAAGCAAATGTACTTCGCGCCAGGGTACTCGCTCGGCGAGTACCTCGACTTCGACGACGGCACGATGTTTTCACTCCGGGATCTGTGGCCGAGCGTTGTGAAAACGGACCTTCGTACTTTGGGTCCGGATTTCAACGTTCCCGTGTTCATCCTTCAAGGCGCTGACGACTATCAAACGCCGACTGGCTTGGCTCGAAGCTACTACGACTTCATCTCGGCTCTGAAGAAAGAATTTGTCCTGATTGAAGGAGCCGGACACTTCGTATCGCTCGTCATGCCGGAGAGGATCCTCCAGGAACTCGTGCAGCGAGTGAGGCCGGTTGCTCTCGAGTCCGGCTGCTAGCACCTCGCCAGCTACGCTTGCGCTCGCTTCGCCGTAGCGGTCCGTGTAGTTGTTGACTACACCGACGCACTTCTAAAAACTATCGCGCGATGAATAACTTGGACCGCAGAATTTCCATTGCGCCCATGATGGACTGGAGCGACAGTCGCAATCCACGCTGACACCTCAACAACTTACTTTTCGCCGAAACTGCATGTAGCAGTTTTGTCGCAACTGCTGCGAGAGTTTCTGAAAGCTCGCCGCCTACTTCAGCGAGATTCAAGAAAGCTTGCGGACCTCAATTGCTTCCGCGTTGCGGCGCCGCTGCAATAGCGACAACGCGACAGTTTGCGACGTCCTACGACAGACGATGCAGGCGAATAGCGAAAGTCTTTTGTGGCCACTGCGTCGCATGTCTCCGATTCTCCGGTCGAGTACGAAGCAGTCATTGCTTGTCGGCTTCGCGCTCGATCCGCACCGCGTCGTTACGCCGAAGGTACGGCTGCAATCCGATCGCTCGCTTCCCTCCGGCCTCTTATCGTTTTGACGGCCTGTACGGCACTTCTCCCTTGCGCCGCATCTCCTCTAGCAGTGCTCGTTGGGCGGCGGCATGTGCCCGAGCTTCCGCGGCAATCGCCTGGAATCGCGGATCGGAGCGCATCGCATCCCACAGCGGATCGCGCTCGATCGTGTACCACCAGTCTGTGCGTTCGCCCGATCGAAGCGCCTCGGCAAGTTCCGCCACTGCGGCATCGCGGTTTCCTTGCAGCGCGAGCATGTCTGCACGCAGACGCCGCAGCGGCCACCACACCATAGAGTCCCGCGTCGGGTCGCGCTTGCGATTCACCCAGGCGAGCGCCTCGTCGAGCACTTTCTCGGACTCGGCGCGCTGACCGTTTGCCCGCAACAGATGAGCGAACGGAACCGCGACAAAGATGTTCACCAGGTTCAGCTCGTAGGGCGCCGCGACACCAAGGCCGCCGCTTTCAATGAAGCGAATTGCACGAGGGAAGTCGCCCGTTTTCAGCGCCAGGTCGCGCACGGCTTCCGCAGCGAGCCAGTCGTTGTAGGCGCTGCGTAAACGCTCCGGAACGTCGTACACAGCTTCACCGGCGGCGCGCCAATCGTCGAGGTAGAGGAACACCTGAAAGGGCGCAAGGCCCGCAGCGTCGGACCCGGCGATCACATCGCGCGCCGCGGCCAGATCACCGAGCTCGATATACCTGCTGTATGCGCTCTGTCGCTGTCGCGACCACTGATTCGCGGGGTCGGCCGCAATGGCGCGCTCGGCGAGCATCACCCCTTCGGCAAATTTGCCCTGAAACGAGCGCATCAGCGAGAGTTGCTTCAGCACCAAAGAGAACTGCGGATCTATCTTCAGTGCTGCGAGCAGCATCTGTTCCGCTTCTGCTGGTGTAGCCGCGAGATTTGACCTGATGTAGTAGGCGCGCACCGAGAGCGGGTCGATGAGCAGCGCACGGTCGAGCATGGCTCGACCCTCGTCGACGCGACCGTCGCGGCCGGTCAAGAACTCACCAAACCTCGTGAGGCCGGGACCATTGCTGGGATCGAGCTCCAGTCCCTTGCGGAAATCGGCCTCAGCCTGCTCTTCCTGGGTGTCCACCCAAGACGCGCGCACCAGGTATGCCTCACCGAGAGAAGGGTCGAGCGCGAGCGCTTTGTCGATCAAGGCGGCGGCTTTCTCGGCGAGCGGCCCCTCGTTCATCCTGCTGATGTCGCCATCGCCCCTGCGCCAAGCCGCCGAAACCTGTGCGTCCGCGAGTCCGACATAGGCCGCCGCAAAGTTCGGATCGAGTGCAATAGCGCGCTCGAACTGCTCGATCGCGCCTTCGAATCCGTCCACCGTGTACTTCGCGAGCAGGACGCGGCCCTGCAGATAGGCGAGATATGCGTTGAGGTTCGCGCTGCGCGCACCCGGCTTTTCGGCTGCCGTGTCCGACAGGCTCGCCTCGAGCGCCGCCGCGACCTTCTCCGCGATCTCGTCCTGGATGCTGAAGACATCGGCAAGCGCGCGGTCGAAATGCAGCGCCTGCAGCTGTGCCCCGGACTGCGCATCGATGAGGCGCGCCGTCACGCGCAGCTTCTCGCCTTCGCGCTGCACGCTGCCCTCGACGAGGTAGCGAGCGTTCAGCACTTTGCCAGTCTCGCGAGCGTCCACACTCCCCTCAGCCGCCTTGAACGATGAGGCGCGGGCGATCACGACGAGTCCGCTCACGCTCGCAAGACGATTGAGCACCATCTCGGCCATGCCGAGTGCAAGGTATTTGTTTGCCGGATCGGACGAGAGATTCTCGAACGGCAACACGGCCACGGTGCGCGGCGGCAGGCCGACGACGCTGACTGAGTCAGTCTTTGGCGCCGCGGGTGGTGGGCGCAGAGCGAAGACGGCGTACGTCGCAATCCCCATCAAGGCCAGCGCTGCAACGACGCCCAAGATGACTCTCGTGCGAGCGCGCGCACGAGGCTGCGAAGTCATCTCGACCTCGAGGGGTCGCAGCGGCGGCGATTCGGTCGAGCTCTGCGCGGGGCCTGGCTGCGGCGGTGTGTATGACGAGTTCTCCGCGATCGACCGCACCTCTGGAATGAGACGATATCCACGTCCGCGCAGCCCGGCGATATACCGCGGCGCGCGCGGATCATCGCCGAGCGCATCGCGCAGCAGTTTCACGCGTTGACTGACGGTCTCGGGGTTGACGACGAGTCCCGACCACACCTGCGCCATCAGATCATCGTTCGAAACGACGGCTGGCGCGGCTCGGATCAACACGAGCAACAGATCGAAAGAAAGCTTGGGGAGAGCAATCTCGGCGGCGGCACGCGTGACGCGCTGGCGCGCAACGTCGATCACGAGGTCGGATAGTTCATAGACCTCCAACTCACGTGTTGCGCTGCGCCGGACATTCGATGTCATGACGCGGGGAAGCATAACCTTGCCGCCGGATGACTGAGCCCCAGTTTGATCTGGTTGAGCCCCGGGAGCGTCGCGGCGTGTCCCTCTGCGTTTTGCGCTGGCGATTCACAGAACAGATCGCGCTGCCCGGGCACAGCGTCGGCGCGGGCATCGTCTATTCGCCCGCGTGGGCGCCAGGTCTGTCTGTCAGCGTTTCACCTTGCCGGTCAGCTCTATTTCGACGGTCCTGCCGCGCTCTCTGCCGCGCTGGCGTGCGTGGGGCACGTTGACTGGAGTCGCGGCGCGTGGGCGCGAGTTACGCCGCTCAGTACGTCGGCGGCTTCAGCGAACAAGTAAATCGACTTCCCGGAATTGGGCATTGTCTTCGATCCCTACACGAGGAAGGGTGGAGTCGGCAGTGTTCCACGATATCGAAGCCGGCTACGAATTCGGCGTAGGGCTTTCGCTGCGCGCGGCGATCACCAACGTCACCGACGAGGATCCGCCATTTGTCGAGAACGAATCGAACGCCAACACCGACGCAACCGCATACCCGCTGCTGGGGCGCACCTACTTCGTCGAGCTGCGCTATGCATTTCGGTAGCTCGCTGGGCGGCTGCCGTCACGAAGCGCGATTGAGACTTGAACCGCGAGAGTTTCGGCTCAATCGCTTACCTGAATAACTGCGCCGACGGGCACAACAGCCGCAACACAGCATTGGGTTCGCGCTTCGCCCCATGTTTTGGGCAGCAGCATTCCTTCGCGAAATCTTGGGCTGACCTTGGGCCAGCCTTCATGCACGGCGGGCCGCCTCTCTGCACGCTCATCCCACCGCCGCAACGCATCTGCGCAACTGGCGAAAGCTGAAACCCCATTTCGGACGAGCGAGGAGACGGTCATGAGCACCAGATTCCGCAGCGTATTAACACTGGTCGTGGCGACGCTAATAGTTGGAACATCCACGGCATGGGCGGGGCCGCTCGCTAAGGGCGCAAACACCCACGTCGTTGACGACGGGACCGTGAGTTGGACGCTGCCCGCCGGTCAATGCCCTGCCGCTCCGGGTGGACTGACCGGCAGCGGCGAGCGGCAGCGGGTCACCATTACGAAAGTCAATGCCGACGGGAGCACCACGATCATCATCAACGATGTGGTCAGGGGCACCGCTTGGGACGCAACGGGCACCTACAAATTTGTCTATGAGAACCACAGCATCGATCAGGTACCTGCCGGCGGAGGCGTCCACCAAATCAGCATGGAGGATAACTTTATCCTCAACGGCAATGGCAGCGTTGGCCATTTGGCGGTGGGCTTCAATTGGGCTTGGACGTACACGGATCCCAATGGCCCGATTGATGTCCTTCCGCTGGCAAATCTCGTGGAGCGGAGCACCCGGGGTGAACCATTGCTCTGCGATCCCATCTAGAGTCTAGCGACTAGAGTCTAGAGACACGCCGATCTGCCTGCCAGGCGACCGTTGCGAGAGCGATCGTTGTGAGAGCGATTCCATCGCAGTCGTCTGGCAGGTTCTAAGAATCGGCTTCGCTTGCCTGCTCGAAGACAGGAGGCCTATTCATGTCTAGCCGATGCCTGGTCGCGAAGGTCCGGTTGCTCGTCTTAGCTGTCGGCACCCTGCTTCTGCTGACGTCCACCGCCTCGGCCCAACATCGCGACACCTTCCCGGGTAACGACTCATTGGATCAACAGTTGGAGGCCGTGCTCTTCGGGGCAGGCTTCACCGGCCGGATCGAGTCCACACTCGAAGCCAGGCTTGGCCGTCGCCTCGACCAGAAGCTGGCCGATGTGGGGCGCTTGTTGTGGTTTGACACAATCACCGGACTGAACAATGACAATACCTGCGCGGGCTGCCATTCGCCGACGCATGGATTCGGCGACACGCAGTCCATCGCCATCGGCATCCAGAACAATGGCATTGTTGGACCCAATCGAACTGGCCCGCGCAACATGCGTCGCGCGCCGATGGTCATCAACAACGCCTTCTTTCCCAGGCTGATGTTGAACTCGCGCTTCGTCGCATTGTCGGGCAATCCATTCGATAACAGCGCGGGCTTTTCGTTTCCATCGCCGGAGGCGATGTCATTGTCCTCGCAACCGCACCTGCTCACTGCGCAAGCGTTCATCCCACCGACTGAGCGCACCGAGGTAGCGGGATTCGACTTTGTGGGCGACAACGATGCCATCCGGGCGGAGGTGATCGAGCGATTGAACGGCATCCAGCAGTACCGCAAGCTCTTCGGCAAGACTTTCCCCGAAGTGCAGGACGGCGGCTCAATCACCTACGACATGTTCGCGCGGGCGATTGCGGAGTTTGAGTTCTCCCTAACGTTTGCCGATGCGCCGATCGACCATTTCGCGCGTGGTCAGCGCAATGCCTTGACCGACGATGAGAAGCGAGGCGCCATGTTGTTTTTCGGCACGGCGCGCTGTTCCGCCTGCCATGCGGTTGCGGGCCAGTCGAACGAGATGTTCAGCGACTTCCAGGATCACGTCATCGGCGTCCCGCAGATCGCGCCGCAGGTGACAAACAACGCTTTCGATGGGCCTGGCGCCAACGAAGACTTTGGCAAGGAACAGGTCACGGGTGACCCAGCGGATCGCTACAAGTTTCGCACCTCGCCGCTGCGCAACGTCGCCATACAGCCAGCATTCATGCACAACGGCGCGTTCACGAACCTGGAGGATGCGATGCGCCATCATCTGAACGTGTTTTCGTCCGCGCAGAGCTACACCCCAGCCAGCCAGAATCTCGCAGCCGATCTGAGCGGCCCGACCGGCTCAATTGAACCTGTGTTAGCGTGCATTGATCCGCTGCTGACGACGCCGATCACCCTAACCGATGCTGAGTTCAATCAGCTCGTCGCCTTCGTACGCAACGGCTTGCTCGACAGGCGGGCAAGGCCGGAGAATCTCGCCCGACTCGTGCCGCGATCACTACCAAGTGGCAGACCGGTGTTGATATTCGAGTTTTCGCAGCCTTAAGAACAGCAGTGCTGGACACGATTTGACAGGATTCTGTTGGCGAATTCAGACACGTGTCAATCTTGCCCTATGCGCCATGAAGATTGGTGTCGGACGCAACTGGGCGCGTGGGCGATGCTCGTATTCTTTGTGCTTGGTTTCTTAATGCTTCCGCTTGCCGTGATAATCGCACCACAGGTCATGCTGTTAATGCCAACGCTGCTTGTTGTTTTTGGTTTCATCCAGTGTGTCGTTCAGCTCGCTGCCTTAGTCCTGGTTTTCATGCCTACATCGAGGATTTGGTTTAGACCGGCCGCGCAGCTCATCGCGTAATGAAGAGCACTAGCAAACCCTTGCACGTGACGTGCAAACGCATGCGCGTGATGGGCAGCGTTGAAAGTTTGCTGAGCGCCTGGTTCCAGGTACGCAGGACGCAGGGCTCTCCGTTCATGTCCATGTCGACGTCGGCGATCTCATTCGAGGCGTTCGACGTTGCGCGTTCGTGCGCACGCTTACGCGGAGTCGTTGCGCCGCAGACTGTTTCGCTGAGCGGAGCGGATTCATAGCGTACCGCGCAATGGCGCCCCGATGCGGGCCGCGCCAGAATCCGCGCGACTCCGGGACGCCAGTCGATTTCCGTGAGGTGCGTTCATGCAAGGCTCGACGGAACTGATGCCAGTTCCCGATCTTGTCGTGCGTCTGCGGATCCCGCCGAGGCTGGATGCCGATGTCATCATCGTCGGAGCGGGGCCTGCAGGCACGGCGGCCGCCGTGCATCTGATTCGCGCGGGCTGGCGCGTGCTGCTCGTCGATCGCCATGCCTTTCCCCGTGACAAAGTCTGCGGCGACTTCGTCGGGCCGGTTGCACTGGTCGAGCTGCGGCGATTGGGACTCAACGATCGTCCCGACTATCGCTCGAGTCATTGCATCTGGAGCGCTGCGCTGCATGTGGACGGCAGGGAGTTCATCGCGCGGCCACTTCCGGCGCATGAGGGCCTGCCGAGCTATGGTCGATGCATTCCGCGCCTGATGCTCGACGATTGGCTCATGGATGCCGCGCGGCAGGCAGGGGCAGCCATTCTCGAAAACGTCACGGCGATCAGCTACGAAGCAGGACACGACAGTGCGAGCGTGCAGGTGAAATCGAAGGACGGGAATCGGACGCTGCGGGCGCGACTCGTCATCGGCGCCGACGGCAGCAGCTCTACGATCTCGCGCCAGCCTCGCGGTGGCCCTCCACCCGACGGCTCGCGCATCATTGCGGCTCGGGCGTATACGAAGGGCCAGCCGACCGCGCCGATCTGTACTTCGCCGGCGAGAGCTTTCCCGGGTATTACCGGCTCTTCCCACGAGTGAGCCTAGTCGCGGTGAATTCGTCTGTCGCAGAACGTCGCAGACGGTGGCGCAATGTCGCAATGTCTAGCGGCAGCGCAAGGATCGGCGACTTAAGTTTGCGAGCCCTCTGAATGAGTTGCCGCTTGCAGCGGCGCCTTGAAAGAGTCAGGTAAGCAGGCGTCAGCATCCGATATATATGTGTAGCTCTCACCTGGAGCTGGTATCGCTGGCAGCCAATAAATCCCGCAGAATTCACACAAATGTCTTAGTGGCTTGTCGGGACGATTGCTATAGATATGAATGGCTTAGATCGAAGAGTTAGCGTGGCCCCCATGATGGACTGGAGCGACTGAGTGAGAAGCGCCTTCGGGGTCAGGTAGTTACGCAGTGCCAAAACTGCTTGTCCCCATTCTGTCTCCTCGTTTCACGATATTCCAAGTAGCTGCAGTCGCCATTCGTAGGTCTCACACGCTCGCAAAGATGATTCGACGCGATTGCAGCCGGCGATCGCCGTCTTCGAATGCTTGACTAAATGCATGTACATGCATACGGTGATCGCGTGGCCGTACGTCTTCAGTGCTATTGCGCGTCCCTGCGAAGGGCGACTCGGGTCATCTCCCAGAAGTACGACGCAGCATTGGCGGCGGCAGACCTCACGGTCACGCACTTCACACTGCTAACGGCGCTCCAGGAAAATCCGGGCGCCCGAGCGAATGATCTGGTCGACGTCCTGGCGATGGACCAGACGACGCTTTCGCGTACGTTCGCCTTGATGGAGCGTGACGGTCTCATCGCCCGGCACGAGGGTGAGGATCTCCGGGCAGTTCATTGGAAGCTTACCAATGCGGGCCGTGCACGACTAAAGCGAGCCGAGCCACATTGGAAAGCAGCGCAGGAGAGTGTTAAGCGCTTACTGGGCGAGCAAGATGTTCGGCGACTGACGGATTCTGCGTTTCGACTCGCTGAGAAGCTGAAGACGTAAAATTCCCGCAGACGCGACGAGCTTTCTCACGGAAGGCCGCAGGAGTGCAGCCGAAGGCACGACGGAACGCAGTCGTGAAGTGACTGTGGTTCGCGAAATCGAGCTCCAGCGCGAGCTCTGAGAAGCTCCCTTGATATCCGGGCAAGAGCCGGACGGCGTGCTCCAATCGCTGCCGCAACGCATACCGATAGAGCGGCATTCCTTCGACCTGGTGAAAGACCTCTGTCACGTATACGGGCGACACATGGAGGGCGCGTCCCACGTCCGTCAAACGAATGCGCATTCCCGCCAGGCGCGAGATGTACCGCTTCGCGTTCGCCACCAGTTCCTGCTGCGTGGCACTCCCGCGCTGAGGTGCCCCTTCCGTTTCTCCCGCCATGATGCGCGCTACCCAGGCGGGGCATTGCTCACGATCGGGAATGTTCGATGGCGGGTAGCCGAGGAGCGAGTGCGCGCTGGTCATGGCTCTTCTCTGGTCAACCTGGACTGGGTCACGATGCAGGCAGGCAGCATAGTAAATGCATATGCATATAAAGTCAAAGTCTCACGATTCCGAAGATTTTGAAAGCGGCTTGCTGCTCACCCGACGTACCGTGCGATCGACCCTGAAGCCAACCACTTCATCCAGGAGCGATCCACATGAACACACTTCGCTTAGCCATAATTGCAGCTCTGCTGTCCTCAGCGTTCGCAACTGCCGCGGTCGCCGACACGCAAGCCACCGCACCTTCAAGTCGAGCAGACGCACAGGCGCAGGCGGCGGCGTTGCTCAGTCGGCCGCATACGTCGGGAGCAGTGAAAACTGACGAGGTGCGCTCGCGATCGTCATATCTTGTATCAACGACGGCGGATGCACAGGCGCAGGCGGCGATGCTGCTCAACGGCGTTCGTCCTGGAAGTAAAGTGAGAGCGTTCGCTCGAGTCGTCGAACCGACGGACAGCCGACCATCAGCGAACGCGCAAGCACAGGCAGCTGCATTGCTGAGCGGTTCTCGAGCTTCCGCGCACTCGCAGGTGCAGGCGGAACGCGCGCAGGGTGATGCACGTACGATCGAGAAATCCCTTTAGCAGCGCTTTCTTCGAAGACCGCTCGTCGGCCATCTCCGCCGCCACCACAAAAGCTTCATCCGGGAGCGATCCACATGAACATACTTCGCGCAGGCTTTGTCGCAGCTCTCCCATCCTCAGCCTCCGCATACGGCGATAGCGGACCTCATTGCATGGCCGCGATCGGCACGGGCGGCGCTGCGCAGAGCACCCCGAGCAGTGCCGCGACGGCTGCGGCGAAGAACCCGCTGGGCCGCCCGGCCTCACCTAACTGGAGTGTCTTTATCGGAACAGGATGTGCGGCTGAACTGAACGCTGGCACCGGATCATCGGCCGTCGCCGCTGCGCGAGCCCAGCCATGACGACCCGCCAGCCTTTCATCGCGTTTCTCGGTTTGCTGCTCTTCATGCTGGCAGCCTGCGGCAAGGCTGCCTCTTCAACAGATCCGCGAACGGAGGCTCCGCTGGTTCGAGCAGGTCTCGTCGAGCGCTCCGTCCAAGCGGAGCGCTCCTTCACCGGAATCGTCGCAGCTCGCGTTGAGAGCGATCTCGGGTTCCGTGTTCCAGGAAAAGTCCTGGAACGCTTGGTCGATACCGGGCAAACCGTGAAGCTCGGCCAGCCGCTCATGCGCATCGATCCCACCGACCTCAGGCTCGCGCTGCGCGCGCATGAGGAGGCTGTTGCTGCCGCCAGGGCGCGTGCGCGCCAGACTGCGGAGGACGAGGTTCGATACCGGAATCTCGTAGCCATTCGCGCGGTGTCGGCTTCGGAATATGACCAGGCGAGAGCCGCCGCCGAATCGGCGAGAGCAGATCTGAACGCGGCCGAGGCCCGGGCTGACGTGGCCCGCAACGAAACTGGCTATGCCGTCTTGTTAGCCGATGCGGATGGCGTGATGGTGGAGACCCTGGCAGAGCCCGGGCAGGTGGTTGCCGCCGGTCAGGCGGTCGTGCGGGTTGCGCACGCCGGGCGCAGAGAAGCGAGGATCGAGCTACCGGAAACGCTGCGACCGTCAGTTGGCTCAAATGCCAGGGCAACCTTATATGGAACCGGGCAGACGGGCTCCGCGACGCTTCGACAGTTGTCGGATGCCGCCAATCGTCAGACTCGAACTTTCGAGGCCCGCTACGTGCTGCAGGATCATCTGGCAGATGCACCGCTGGGCTCGACTATTTCGATCCAGCTTCCTGCTACCCCGAGCGTTCAGGGCCAATCCTTCGGGTCACTGCAGGTACCCATCGCTGCGGTCTTCGACCCGGGCACTGGACCGGGCGTATGGATAATCGAAGGGGCTCACGTCACTTGGCGTCCCGTGCATCTCGTCAGCCTCAGCGACGAAGCTGCTTGGGTCGACGGTAACCTCAAGGCAGGGGATCGTGTAGTCACGCTCGGTGCGCATCTGCTGCATCAAGGTGAGCCCGTGCGAGTCGCACGTCAATGAGCCGCTTCAATCTGTCCGCACTCGCGGTACGCGAACAGTCCGTCACGCTGTTCCTGCTCATTGCGATTTCCATCGCGGGAGTCGTGGCGTTCCTGACGCTGGGCCGGGCGGAAGATCCGTCATTCACCATCAAGCAGATGACCGTCGTTACGGCCTGGCCGGGTGCTACCGCAAAGGAGATGGAAGAACTCGTCGCCGAAAGATTGGAGAAGCGGATGCAGGAGCTCCGCTGGTATGACCGCACCGAGACCTTTACACGACCGGGGCTCGCGTTCAGTACGGTGGTCTTGCTTGACAGCACGCCGCCGGCGGATGTCCCCGAGCAGTTCTACCAGGCTCGAAAGAAGATCGGCGACGAGGCGGTCAATCTGCCACGTGGCGTAATCGGCCCGCTGGTGAACGACGAATATTCCGATGTGACTTTCGCGCTCTATGCGTTAAAGGCGAAGGGGGAGCCACATCGGTCCCTCGTTCGCGACGCCGAGGGCCTGCGCCAACGAATGCTTCACGTGCCAGGGGTCAAAAAGGTGAACATCATCGGCGAGCAAGCGGAGCGGATCTTCGTCGAGTTCTCCTACGATCGGCTCGCAACTCTGGGCGTATCGCCCACCGACCTCGTCGCGGCGCTCAACAGCCGCAACATAGTGACCCCGGCGGGCTCCATCGAAACGAAGGGGCCGCAAGTCTTCATCCGACTGGATGGCGCCATCGACGATCTGCAGACCATCCGCGACACCGCGGTCGCTGCGCAAGGCCGCACGCTGAAGCTATCCGACATCGCGGACGTGAAGCGCGGCTACGAAGATCCGGCGACCTTCCTCATCCGCAACAACGCAGAACCGACGCTCCTGCTGGGAGTGGTGATGCGAGAGGGGTGGAATGGCCTCGACCTCGGCAAAGCGCTGGACGCGGACGTCGCGACGATCAACGCGGACATGCCCCTGGGCATGAGCTTGTCCAAGGTCACGGATCAGGCCGTGAACATTCGGGAGGCCGTCAACGAGTTCATGCTCAAGTTCTTTGCCGCGCTCGGTGTGGTGATGCTCGTGAGCTTTTTGAGCATGGGCTGGCGAGTCGGCATCGTGGTCGCAGCAGCGGTTCCTCTGACCTTGGCCGCGGTATTTATCGTCATGGCGGCCACAGGCAAGGACTTCGATCGCATCACCCTGGGCTCGTTGATATTGGCGCTGGGCCTGCTCGTCGACGACGCGATCATCGCCATCGAGATGATGGTCGTGAAGATGGAGGAAGGATACGACCGCGTCAGCGCGGCCGCTTATGCGTGGAGCCACACCGCCGCACCCATGCTCGCCGGGACCCTCGTCACGGCGATCGGTTTCCTTCCAAACGGCTTCGCCAAATCGACGGCGGGCGAGTACACCAGCAACATGTTCTGGATCGTCGGGATCGCGTTGATCGCATCCTGGATCGTTGCTGTCGCGTTCACACCTTATCTTGGAGTGAAGCTGCTGCCGGACATCGCCAAGCGCGACGGTGGACACGAAGCGATCTACAACACGCCGCGTTACAACCGCTTTCGCGAGCTTCTGCGACTCGTGATTCGGCGCAAGTGGCTGGTCGCGGGGAGCGTCGTGGGTGCATTCTTTATCGCGGCGCTGGGAATGGGCTTGGTGAAGAAACAATTCTTTCCCACGTCCGATCGCCCGGAAGTTCTGGTCGAAGTGCAAATGCCGTACGGCACTTCAATCGAGCAAACGAGTGCCACCACCGCGAAGGTCGAGGCCTGGCTCTCGAAGCAACCGCAAGCGAAGACGGTGACCGCGTACATCGGACAGGGCGCGCCGCGCTTCTTCCTTGCCATGTCGCCCGAGCTGCCCGATCCGTCGTTCGCGAAAATAGTGATATTGACGGACGACGAAGCCGCGCGCGAAGCACTCAAGCATCGGCTGCGTCAGGTCGTGGCCGAGGGCTTGGCGCCGGAAGCTCGCGTGAGAGTCACTCAGATCGTGTTCGGCCCGCCCTCGCCGTTTCCCGTCGCGTTCCGTGTCATGGGTGCGGATCCCGAAAAGCTTCGTGACATTGCGGCACAGGTACGTGCCGTGATGCAGGCCAGCCCACTCATGAGGACCACCAATACCGATTGGGGCGAGCGCGTGCCGACCCTGCGTTTTTCGCTGGATCAGGACCGGATCCAGAGCATTGGTTTGACCTCGAGCGATGTGGCCCGACAGCTTCAGTTCCTGTTGAATGGCATTCCGATCACCGATGTCCGTGAAGATATTCGTTCGGTGCAGGTTGTCGCGCGCTCTGCTGGCAACGCACGCCTCGATCCAAGCAGGATTGCGGATTTCACGTTGGTCGGAACCGCTGGCCAACGGATTCCCCTGTCCCAGATCGGGACGGTAGGCATCCGCATGGAAGACCCGATCCTGCGTCGCCGCGACCGCACGCCCACGATGACGGTGCGTGGTGACATTGCCGAAGGTCTGCAGCCGCCCGATGTTTCCACCGCTGTATTGAAGGACCTTCAGCCCATCATTGCGAAACTGCCGGCGGGTTACCGGATCGAGGAAGGCGGCTCCATCGAGGAATCCGGCAAGGCCAATCGCGCCTTGGTGCCGCTGTTTCCAATCATGATCGCGCTCACGCTGATCACGATCATTTTCCAGGTCCGCTCGATCTCCGTGATGATGATGGTGTTCGCCACCGCACCGCTGGGTCTCATCGGAGTCGTTCCGACTTTGCTGCTATTCCAGCAGCCGTTCGGCATCAACGCGCTGGTTGGATTGGTCGCGCTGTCCGGAATCCTGATGCGCAACACGCTCATTTTGATTGGTCAGATCCGCGCCAACGAGAAAGATGGAATGATGCCATTCGATGCCGTGGTCGAAGCTACTGTGCAGCGCTCGCGCCCCGTCGTCCTGACGGCGCTCGCCGCCATGCTCGCGTTCATTCCGCTCACGTACTCGGTCTTCTGGGGGACGTTGGCATACACGTTGATCGGAGGGACGTTCGGCGGAACGGTTCTTACGCTGGTGTTCTTGCCCGCCTTGTACGCCATCTGGTTCAAGATTCAGCCGGCGGCACAGAGCGGGCAAGTTGCTACTTCGCGCTTCGCCTTAGCGTCGTCTCCAGGAGGTTGACGTGAAGACCTACACGATCGCCGTGATCGCGCTGGCGTGCCTCGTTGCCCCGGTGCTCATTTCTTACGTAGTCGAAGCGCTGCGCCGCCGCCCAACAGCTCCGGCCCGAGCTCCCTGGGGTCCCGGCGTCTCCATCGAGTACGCAAATATCGGTGGCATTCAGGTGAGATACCTGAAGGCCGGCCGCGGCCCGAACTTGGTGCTGCTCCATACGCTGCGCACGCAGCTCGATATCTTCCAGAAGATCATTCCCAAGCTGGCAGAGCAATTCACTGTCTATGCCTGCGACTATCCGGGTCATGGCTGGTCCGATATACCGCATGCTGCGTACACACCGGAGGATTTCTACCAATGGACCGAGGCGTTCCTGGAGACAGTTGATATCGATAAGGCGAGCGTAGCGGGCGTTTCAATCGGCGGCACGATCGCGCTCGTTCTTGCCGCGCGCCAGAATCCGCGAGTCGCACGCGTGATTGCGATCAACCCATATGACTATCCGCCGGCTGGTGGCATTCGCAGCAGCTCACTGATGGCGCGGCTCATCCTGGGACCCGCCGGAGTACCGACACTGGGCCCAACTTTGATGCGGTTGCGGAACCCATTCGTCTCCGACGCGATTATGACCGGCGGCGTGTCCTCCGCCGACGCGATCTCGCCGGAGCTTAGAGCGGAGCTTTACGAAGTTGGCGAGCGCCGTGGCCACTACCAAGCATTTCTGAGTCTGCTCGCTCACGAGCGACGATGGTCCGAAGCGCGAAGCCTCTACGCGCAGATCAGAGTTCCGACGCTCCTCATATACGGCGAACAGGACTGGGCGCCGGCCGCGGAGCGCGAGCGAACGGGCGGGCTGATCACTGGCGCTGTGATGACGACCGTCGCAGGGGGCAGTCATTTCCTCTCACTGGACCGCCCCGCAGAGCTGATCGAACTCATCGTTGGATTCGTCGCACGAACGTCCGTCCCGGGCGGCGCACGACCCTGAGGGCAATTCTCGTGGCTAACCGGGGGTAGGAAGGCGCACAACACAAATTGCGACATGAGCAGCCCTCGACGAAATCGCTGCAATCAGTCACTTTGAATCTTGCGTGTTTCATGGGCGGTGCCGATCGCTCCAGTCATGGATTACACTGACGCTCTTGAAAAATTGCTGAGCGATGAATGTGTTAGATCGACGTTGCTGCATTGCACCCATGATGGACTACACGGATCGGCACTGCCGCTATTTCCTGCGGCTGCTGAGCCCGAGCGCGCTGCTGTACACGGAAATGATCACAGCGGCCGCGATCGTCCGCGGCGACGCGAAGCGTCTGCTGGAATTCCATCCCGCCGAACATCCGGTCGCCTTGCAGCTCGGCGGCAGCAATCCCGACGAGCTCGCGCAAGCGGCGCGCAGCGGTGAGCAATTCGGTTACGACGAGATCAATCTCAACTGCGGTTGTCCGAGCGATCGCGTGCAGAGCGGGCGGTTCGGCGCGTGCTTGATGGCAGAGCCGTCGCTGGTCGCCGAGTGTGTCGGCGCAATGCGCGCGGCGGTTGCTGTGCCCGTGACGGTCAAGTGTCGCATCGGGATCGAGCCGATGCCGCATACCGCGATGGATACTTATGAGTTTCTCGTGCGCTTCGTCGACTCGGTCGCGCAGAGCGGCTGCAGCGTGTTCGTGGTGCACGCGCGCCAGGCAGTGCTGAATGGCCTGAGCCCGAAAGAGAATCGCGAGATCCCACCGTTGCAGTACGAGGTCGTTCGGCAACTGCGCGCGGATTTTCCCGCGCTCACATTCGTCGTGAACGGCGGTCTGCGCACCCTCGAAGATGCGCTCGAGCATCTGCAGGTATTCGATGGCGTCATGATCGGTCGCGAGGCATATCAGAATCCGTATCTGCTCGCGCTGCTGCATCGAGCTGTCGTCGATCCGCAGTGGTCGCTGCCGTCGCGCGAAGAGATCGTCGAGCGTTACGTACCGTATGTGCACGAAAGGCTGGCTGAAGGCCATCGGCTGCGTTCGATGGTCCGTCATGTACAAGGGTTGTATGCCGGCCTGCCGCGTGTGCGCTCTTGGCGCAGATTTCTCTCGGAGGGTGCCGCAGCACCCGACGCCCGCGCCGAATTGCTCATCGACGCCCTGCGGATCGTGCGCGCAGCGGCGTAAATTTTTGCGCCGGCGGCAAAACCGGGTATCCGCCTCAGCATAATAATGTGAATGGGCGGCACCACAGACGAAACCGGGGCACAGCGCGAAAGCGCTGAGCGGGTCCGTCTCTGCATTTCGGGCCTGACTCGCGAGCAGTTCCAGGATCTGACCCGGCGCCTCGTGCTCTACGCGGCGCGGCTGCTGCGCGCAGCCAGCCTCGATCATCACGCGTACGAGATCGTGACCGGCGCGATCGATCTAGCGCTGGATGGCACCCGCATGTGGGATCCCGCAGCCTGCCCGTTCGAGAATTTCCTCTTCGGCGTGGTGCGCTCGCGTGCGAGTGCGCTGTGCCGTTCGACGGCTTCGCGGCTGATCCGGATCGCGGCCCAGCTGCCGCAGGCTGCGGACCAGCATGCCGACATCCTGGAGCGGGTTGCCGACGACAGCCTCGGCGCACGCACTGCGCTGACCGTGGAGCAGGAGCAGGAAATCGAGCGCTTGATAGCGCGCGTCGCCACGATCGACAGCGATCTGGCAAGGATCCTCGTGCTCGCGATCCATGAGGACATGTCGAACGCGGAGATTGCCAGGGAGCTGAACGTTCCGGTGCGTGTCGTGGAGAACGGCAAGAAGCGATTGCACCGCGCAGTGCGCAAGCTGTACGTCGGCCCGTTGGCTTCCGTCCAGGGTGCCAGACGGCGTCGTTGAGGAATGAGGAACGCCATGTCCCGAGAGCCGCCTTGCTGGAATCCGGATGCCACCTCCGCAACCGTACTGATGGAGTACCTGCAGCGCGTTTCACCGCAGTACGTCGCTGCTGAGCTCGAGAAGCTCGGTCTGCTGCGTGCCGCCGACGAAGCTGCCGAGGCGGTACTCGAACAGGTCGCGCTCGAAGAACACGAGCGGCACAAGTTGCTGACCGCTTCGATGCGTGCTCCAAAGCTGGCTGCGATGTTGGCGTTGGCCATGTGCGCGATGATCGTGATCATCGCGCAGACACGATATGGCGGCGCATTGCACTTGCTGGAGGACGACAGCAGTCAGTTCATGCAACTCGCCGGACCCACGCCCGAGTGGTGATGCTGGCGAACACCGATGAATTGGCGCATCAAACCCCTGGCGGATCTGTTCGCCGCAGCTGAGCGCGCGCCGCTCCAACGCTCGCTCGGCGCCTTTCAGTTGATCATGCTGGGGGTCAGCGCCGTCATCGGCACTGGCATTTTCGTCCTGTCGGCCGAGGCTGCGCAGAAAGCCGGTCCGGGCATGATGGTGTCATTCGTGCTTGCTGCTTTCACCTGCGCTTTCACCGCGCTGTGCTACGCCGAGCTCGCCTCGATGGTGCCGCTGTCCGGGTCCGCTTACACGTATTCATATGTGGTGCTCGGCGAGCTCATTGCCTGGATGGTCGGCTGGGCATTGATTCTCGAGTACGCCGTCGCGGCGAGTGCAGTCTCGGTGGGCTGGTCGAACTATTTCGTCGGCCTGCTGGAGCGGACCTTCAGTATCGACATTCCCGACGCGTTCACGCGCGGTCCGTTCGCCGGCGGCGTGATCAACCTGCCCGCCGTAACGATCGCTCTGCTCATGACGGCTCTTCTGATCATCGGCACGCGCACCAGCGCAACCGTCAACGCGGTGCTGGCGACCATCAAGGTCGTGGCCCTCGTGCTGTTCATCGCCCTGAGCCTGCCGGTTATTCAGGCGGGAAACTTCCAGCCGTTCTCGCCCAACGGTTTCTTCGGCGAAATCTCCGGCATGGGGATCGCAGGGGCGGCAGCTTCGATCTTCTTCGCTTACATCGGCTTCGATGCCGTGTCGACTGCGGCTGAAGAGACGCGCAATCCACAACGCAACATGCCGATCGGCGTCATCGGCAGTCTGCTGGTGTGCACGGTCTTCTATCTGCTGGTATCAGCGGGCGCAGTGGGCGCGGTCGGGGCTCAGCCCGTGATCGATGCGGCCACCGGCATGGCATTCGAGCCGGGCAGTACCGGCTTGATGACGGCTTGCGGGTTGCCCGCGAATGCCCAGGCATTTGCCTGCAGCCCGGAGCCGCTCGCGCACGTCGTCAGCCAGCTGGGATGGCGAACCGCGTCGCAGTTCATCGGCCTGGCGGCATTTCTGGCCATGCCGGCCGTCGTGCTGATGATGTTGTTCGGCCAGACGCGCATCTTCTTCGCGATGGCCCGCGATCGCCTGCTGCCGTTCAGCGAGTCGTTGACCCGGCTTCATCCGAAGTTCAACACGCCGTACGTCGTGACGTTGATCACCGGTGTCGCCGTGACGGCGCTCGCGAGCGTCCTGCCGGTCGGCTTCCTTGCCGACATCAGCAACACCGGGACGCTGTTCGCTTTCATGACTGTCGCAGCAGGCGTGATCATTCTGCGCCGACGCGATCCGGACCGGCCGCGGCCATTCCGCACGCCGGCGATCTGGCTCCTGGGGCCTGTGGCACTGGGCAGCTGCGCTTTCCTGTTCCTCTCGCTGTCGTCGCGAACCAGGACGATGTTCGTGTGCTGGACCCTGGCCGGACTGGTCGTCTACGCACTCTACGGCTATCGCAAGAGTCCCTTGCGCCAGCGCTAGCGTTGCTCCTTCTCTTCCGCCGCCAATCGTCCGAAGTCGCCAGTCTTGCTGGCCGCCATGTACGCGGCCACCGCGTAAGCGGCGACGACCTGGTTCAGCGTCTTGCTGTCGATCTGCACGAGCGTGTCGTTCACGGTGTGGTGCACGTCGAAGTAGTTGGTCGCGTCCTGCGACAGATCGAGTAGCGGCACACCGAGCGCGCGCAGCGGACCGATATCCGAGCCGCCGTGAGCTTCGTTATCGCCGGCTTCGAGCGCGAGCGGTTTCAACGCCTCGCGAATTGCATCGACAGCGGACAAGGCAGGCGCCTCGACCTTCGATTGCACTCGCCACACGGCTCCGGCGCCGGTATCTGCTTCGATCGCCAGCACGTGGCGCGCAGCCTCGTCGCCGACGAGGCGCGCGTATTCATTTGCGCCGGACAAGCCGAACTCCTCGTTCGCGAACAGCACGACGCGGACCGTTCGTGCCGGCTTGCGCTCCAGTCTGCCGATGAGCCGCGCCGCCTCGATGACGATTGCGACGCCGGCGCCATCATCGATCGCGCCTTGCCCGAGATCCCATGAATCGAGATGCGCGCCGAGCAACACGATCTCGTTCGCGCGCTCGGTGCCCGGAATCTCGCCGATCACGTTCGCGGACCAGGTCGCCGGCAGCTCGCGGGCCGTCGACTTCACTCGCACGCGCACGGGCTTGCCCGGTTTGAGCCAGCGCGCCAGCTGATCGGCGTCGGGATTCGACAGCGCGAGCGCCGGGATGCGTGGCGCATCGACGCGATAGCTCGTCCTGCCGGTGTGCGCGTGACGGACGTCGGAAGTGCCGACCGAGCGAATCAGTAGTGCGACTGCGCCGAGATGACCGGCAGTGCTCGGACCATCGACGCGGTTCTTCACCGTCGCTGCGTAGCCCGCGCCGTCTCGAGTGCGCTCCATGCGCTGATTGATGAACACGATCTTGCCGCCGACCGTGGTCGCAGGCAGTGCATTGAGAGCATCCAGCGACGCGACTTCGAGAACCTGCGCGTCGATGCCATCCTCGGACGTCCCGACGCTGCCGCCGAGCGCGACCGCGACCAGTGACTGCGGGACCGGTCCTGCGAGCGTGACCTCCGCGTGACCGCGCACCCAGCGCGGTACCAACACGTCCTGTGAGCGAACGTTCGAGAAGCCGAGACTGCCGAGCTTGTTGAGCGCCCAGCGCACAGCCGCCGGGTCGCCGCTCGAGCCCGCGGCGCGCGGCCCGACTTCCGTCACCAGCGAGGTGACGTGCTCGTACGCAGAGGTCCCGGACAGCGCCCGATCGCGCAACGCGCCGGCCGTGGCGAGCTGCTGCTCGCTCCAATCCGCACCGCCGGCGAGCGCCGGCGCCAGTACTGCACACAAGGCCAATGTCGGCACCTTCGCGCAGCGAACCACAATCGCCATCGGAAACTCCTTAATTCACCGGGCTTCCCCGCCGCGACAAGGTTATGTCGCGTTGTATGTATAATGCCAACGCCGTCAGCGCACCGCCGGCCCACGGCGGTCAGAGACTCGAGAGGTCATGGGAAAAGACATCGAACTCGCCATCTTGTTCGCCGATGTGGTGGGCAGCACGCGTATCTACGAGGTCATGGGCGACCTGCGCGCCCGGGATATGGTCCTGACCTGTGTCGAGATCATGCGTGCCGCGACCGAGCAGAACCACGGAACGGTGATCAAGACGATCGGCGACGAGATCATGGCCACGTTCCCCACGGCCAACGACGCGCTCAATGCTGCCAGCCGCATGCAGCACGACATCCGCATCCATCAGGAGCTCAAGGTCGAGGGGCAGCCCATCGCGATCCGCATCGGCGGGCACTTCGGCCCGGTCGTGCTCGAGAACCGCGACATCTTCGGCGCCGCCGTGCATACCGCGAACCGCATGACCAGCCAGGCCAAGGCCGGCCAGATCATGATCACCAGCGCGATGGTGGAGCGCCTCGCGCCCGAATGGCAGTCGGCCGTGCGCCAGATCGACGTGGCCACGCTCAAGGGCAAGACCAGCGAGGACGAGCTGTTCGAGGTGCTGTGGCAGAAGGAGGACGCCACCAGCATGCTGCCGGCGATCGCGCTCGGCAACGCCGCGTCGCGCGAGAAGCAGCGAGTGCGACGCCTGCGCGTGCGCTTTCAGGGCGAGGAGATCGTCGTCGACGACAGCCGCACGAACATCGCGATCGGCCGCGCCGAGGAGAACGACATCGTCGTCAAGGGCAACCTGATCTCCCGGCTGCATGCGCGCATCGAGTTCAACCGCAACAAGTTCCTGCTGATCGACCAGAGCACGAACGGCACGTTCGTCACGACCCGCGAAGGCGAAGAGGCGTTCGTCCGCCGCGACAGCATGCAGCTGAAAGGCGAGGGCTTGATCGGGTTCGGGCGAGTGCCGGAGTCGGGCTCGGCGCTGACGGTGAAGTACGTCTGCGAGGAATAAAGGTGGTCGGGCTAAAGCCCGACCTGCAGGTCCTTACCCCAGCCGCCTCTGAACGTCCCGCAGCTCTTCGCGCAATTTTGCCGGCACGCGCTCGCGGAATTCTTCCAGATACTTGCCGATGGATTCGAGCTCATGGCGCCACGCCACCGGGTCGACCGACAGCAGCGTTTCCAACGTTGCGTCGTCCATGTTCAGGCCGCTGACATCCAGGTCCTGCTTGCGCGGCACGAAGCCGATCGGCGTGTCCTGCGCCTCGATCCGGCCGTCGCAGCGATCGGTGATCCACTGCAGTACCCGCAGGTTCTCACCGTAGCCAGGCCACATGAAGCGGCCGTTCTTGTCCTGGCGGAACCAGTTGACGTGGAAGATGCGCGGCAGCTTCCCCGCGCGGCCACCGAACGACAGCCAGTGTTTCCAGTAGTCGCCGAAGTTGTAGCCGCAGAACGGCTTCATCGCCATCGGGTCACGTCGTACGACGCCCATCTGGCCGACGGCGGCGGCCGTGGTCTCGGACGCCATGCCGGCTCCCACCAGCACGCCATGCGCCCAGCTGCGCGCCTCGTAGACCAGCGGCGCGACTTCGCGGCGCCGGCCGCCGAACAGGATCGCTGAGATCGGCACGCCTTCCGGCGCGTCCGCCAGCTGCGAATAGATCGGGTTCTGTTTCGCCGAGACCGTGAAGCGTGAGTTGGGATGCGCGGCATGCCCGCTGCCCGGCGTGTACGGCTTGCCCTGCCAGTCCCTGACCGGCGTGCCGCTGTCCAGGCCTTCCCACCACGGCTGGTCGTCTTCGGTGACTGCGACGTTCGTGAAGATCGTGTCGTGCCGGATCATTTCGAACGCATTGAGATTGGTCTTGCGGTTCGTGCCGGGCACGACGCCGAAGTAACCGGATTCCGGGTTGATCGCGCGCAGCTGGCCGTCATCGCCGAAGTGCAGCCAGCTGATGTCGTCGCCGAGCGTCCAGACCTTCCAGCCCGGCATCGAGGCCGGAGGCACCAGCATTGCGAGATTGGTTTTGCCGCATGCAGACGGGAACGCTGCTGCGATGTAGTACGTGCGGCCTTCGGGACTCTGCAGGCCCATCAGCAGCATGTGTTCCGCGAGCCAGCCCTCGTCGCGTGCCTGCCAGCTTGCGATGCGCAGCGCGTGACACTTCTTGCCGAGCAGCGCGTTGCCGCCGTAGCCGGAGCCGACGCTCTTGATCGTGAGCTCTTCCGGGAAGTGCATGATGAAGCGGCGGTCGGGACTCAGGTCGCCGATCGAGTGCAGGCCCTTCACGAACGTGCCGTCGCGCTCGATGCGCTTCAGCGCGGGCGTGCCCATGCGCGTCATGATGCGCATGTTGACCACCACGTAGGCGCTGTCGGTGATCTCGACACCGCAACGTGAGAACGGGGAATCGATCGGCCCCATACAGTACGGGATCACGTACATCGTGCGGCCGCGCATCGCGCCGTCGAACAGCGCATCGACTTTGGCGTGCGCTTCGGCAGGATCCATCCAGTGATTGTTGGGACCGGCGTCGTCGCGGTTGCGCGTGCAGACGAAAGTCAGGTGCTCGACGCGGGCGACGTCCGATGGGCTCGAGCGGTGCAGGTAACAATTCGGGTGGGTGGTCTGGTTGAGCTTGATAAGATCGCCGCTGCGAAGCATTGCTTCGATCAGTGTCGAGTTTTCGGCGTCCGACCCGGTGCACCAGTGAATCGAATCAGGCTTGGTCAATCGCGCGACTTGCTCGACCCAACTTTGAAGCGTCGCATTCGACGTGCTCATTTAGACGGCATGCTCCTGGTGTGGACGCAGGGAAAAACAGGCGCGGGATTATACCGGTCGGCCCCGGCTAGTCATTGCGCGCCCCGCAGCACGGTGCAATAGTGCTGCAACGTGGAATTTCAAGAGGAATTCCGTATAAACCTCGGAATTTACGGAGTTTCTTGAGCGTTCTGACCCTCGTGCTGGCCGCATTCTCCCAGCCCTTGGCGCGCGCCGACGAGCAGTCCGACGTCGGCACCGAGCTGATCGCGGAAGTGCGCGAGAACATCAGCACGACGCCCGGCCGTGAGGTCTACCGCTTCGTCCCGGCGCGGCTGCTCGAACAGGGCCAGGTGGTCTACTACACATTGCGCATCACCAACCAGACGACCGTGCCTCTGCGCAACGTCGCCGTCGTCCAGGCCGTTCCGGCGAACACGACATATCTGGCGGACTCGGCCTCCGGCCCGGGCGCTGCCGTCTCGTTCTCCGTCGACGGCGGGCAGACGTTCGGGCCTGCCGACTCGCTGCAGATCGAAGTCGAAGGCTCGAAGCAGCTGGCGCGCGCCCCGCAGTACACGCACATCCGCTGGCAGTTGCGCAATGCGCTCGCGCCCGGTGCAACAGCGCTGGCGCGGTTTCGCGCGACGTTCCGCTGATGCACGACTACTCCGAGCTGTTCGGAATGGAAGGACCGCTGGCCACCGCGATCCCCGGCTTCGCGACGCGCGAGGAGCAGATCGCGATGGCCGAGCAGGTCGCGCTCGCGCTGCGCTCGCACGGCCGGTTGATCGTGGAGGCGGGCACGGGCACCGGCAAGACGTTCGCGTACCTCGTGCCCGCGCTGCTCTCCGGTCGACGCGTCATCGTTTCCACCGGCACTCGCAACCTGCAGGATCAGCTGTTCCATCGCGATCTGCCGACAGTCGCGCGGGCGATCGGTCGGCCGGTTCGTGTCGCGCTGCTCAAGGGTCGCGCGAACTATCTGTGTCTGCATCGACTGGAGCTCGCCGAGCAGCAAGCTGTCGCTCGTGGACTGCGTCGCGAAGTCGCGCGTGGACTGGCGAAAGTACGCGACTGGTCGCGCACCACGCGGCAGGGCGACATCGCCGAGCTCGCGCAACTCAGCGACTCGGATCCAGTGTGGCCGTGGGTTACATCGACGCGCGACAACTGCCTCGGCCCGGATTGTCCGGTGTTCGATCGTTGTCATGTCGTGCAGGCGCGCCGTGAAGCCCAGGCGGCAGACGTCGTCGTGGTGAATCACCATCTGCTGATGGCGGACCTGGTGCTGAAAGACGAGGGCTTCGGCGATCTGCTGCCGGGTGCCGATGCGATCGTCATCGACGAAGCGCATCAGCTGCCGGAGATTGCGGCCAATTTTCTCGGCTTCGCAGTCTCCAGCCGCCAACTGCAGGCGCTGTCGCGCGATGTCGCGGCGGAGCTGCTTTTGTCGGGCGCGCGTCAGGAAGTGCCGGCGACCTTCGCGCAGACGCTGGAGCGTCATCTGTACGACCTGCAGGACGCGTTGAGCGGCCCGCGCGAACGCATTGAATTCAAGGAGTGGCCGGCGTCGGTCATCGAATCGATCGAGCGGCTGCAAGGGCTGCTGGACGAGTTCGTCGCGTCGCTGACCGAGGCCGCCAAGGATCACGCAGGTCTCGCAGCGCTGCGCCGACGCGGTGCCGAGCTGGCCGCGCGTCTGCGGATGCTGGTCGCTATAGACGAAGGCGAAACAGCGAGTGTGCGCTGGGCACAATCGACGCAGCATGGCATGTCGCTTCACTACGTTCCCGTCGACGTCGCCGAGCAACTTGGTGCGCTGGTGGAATCGCACACGAGCGCGTGGATCTGCACATCCGCGACGCTCGCGGTGGGCGAGAAGTTCGATCACTTCATGGGGCGGCTCGGCATGCGCGAAGCCACGACCGCGCGCTTCGGCAGTCCGTTCAGCTATGAGCGACAGACCTTGCTGTACCTGCCGCGGGGATTGGATCCGCCGTCGTCGCCGCGACACACGGAACAGGTGATCGATACAGCGCTGCCGGTGCTGCACGCGGCCGGCGGACGTGCGTTCCTGCTGTTCACGAGTCATCGCGCTCTGCGAGATGCCGCGGAGATCCTGTTGCAGCGACTCGGGCCGACGCTGCCGTTCCCCGTGCTGGTTCAAGGAGACGGCCCGCGCGAAGCGCTGCTGTCGAAATTCCGCGAGTACGGCAACGCTGTGCTGCTCGGAACCAGCAGCTTCTGGGAAGGGGTCGACGTCAAAGGTGCGGCACTGTCGGTCGTCGTCATCGACAAGCTGCCGTTCGCTGCGCCGGACGATCCCGTGCTGAAGGCACGGCTGGATGCGATCGAACGGCGAGGCGGCAGCCCGTTTTTCGAGGAACAGATTCCCCAGGCGGTGATCACGCTGAAGCAAGGCGTTGGGCGCCTGATGCGCGACCCGCTGGATTTCGGCGTCGTCGTGCTGTGCGACCAGCGGCTGCGCACGCGCGCCTACGGCAGAATCTTCCTCGACAGTCTGCCGCCGATGCCGCGTACCGAGCGGCTCGAGGAAGTCGAGCAGTTCCTGTTCACAAAGCTCGCGACAGTGGGTATCGCTGCGCCTCTGCCGCCGCGCCGGGCTGCGCCATGAAGCTGCTCGCGATCGACACCGCTACCGAGCGCTGCTCCGTTGCGCTCTACATCGACGATCGCATCGTCGAGCGGGCGACGGAAACTCAGCGCGGCCATGCGGACCTCGTGCTACCGATGGTCGAGGCCGTGCTCGCGGAGGGCGGGCTCACGTTGCGGCAACTCGACGGGCTGGCGTACGGACGCGGGCCTGGTGCATTCACGGGCGTAAGGATTGCGGTCGGCGTCGCGCAGGGGCTCGCCTATGGAGCTCAGCTGGTGACGGTCGGCGTCTCGGATCTGGCGGCGGTTGCGCAGCAGTTCGCGAGCGCCGGTGCGCGGATTCTGGTCTGCATGGATGCGCGGATGAGCGAAGTGTATTGGGGCAGGTTCGAGGCGACGCCCGATGGGCTGGTGGCGCCCACTTCAGCCGAGCGCGTCGACCGACCGGAGGCCGTCGAGGCCGGCGATGCCACCGTGTTCGCCGGAACCGGCTTCAACGCCTATCCCCAGCTCGTTGGGGGGCGAGCAGCCGTGAGCGTTCACGGAACGGCGCTACCGTCTGCGCGCGATATTGCACGGCTGGCGGCGGTGGAGCTGCGTGCGGGCCGCGGGCTGCCGCCCGAGCGGGCGCAGCCTGTGTATCTGCGTGACCAGGTCGCAACCGTCAAGGCGCCGTAACATCGGGACGGCCCGTTGCGCAGGAACTTCATGCGGCTGTAATAATCCGTTGCTGTAATGAAGCAGCTCTCCCAGCTGTTAAATTGCTGTCACGATGACCGCCAAGCAGATCCTGATCGTCGAAGACGAGCGGCCAATCCGTGAAATGATTGCATTCGGCCTGCGTCGCAGCGGCTTCGACGTCCGGGAAGCGCCCGACGCCGGCAGCGCCCGCGCCAGCGTCGCGGATCGCCGGCCCGACCTGGTGCTGATCGACTGGATGTTGCCGGACATGAGCGGCCTGGAGCTCACCCGGGCGCTGAAGCGCGACAAGGAAACGCAGGAAGTGCCGATCATCATGCTCACGGCGCGCGCCGAAGAGCAGGACAAGGTCATGGGCCTGGAAGGCGGCGCCGACGACTACGTCACCAAGCCCTTCTCGCCGCGCGAGCTGCTCGCCCGCATCAATGCCGTCCTGCGCCGCTCGAATCACGGCGGCGGCGAAGAGCTGATCGAGGCCGACGGCCTGGTGCTGGATGCGGCCGGGCATCGCGTCATGGTCGGCGACCGCACCGTGCAGCTCGGCCCGACGGAATACAGGTTGCTGTCTTTCTTCATGACGCACGCGGAGCGGGTGTACAGTCGGGCGCAGTTGTTGGACCGAGTGTGGGGCGGCAACGTCTATGTCGAGGAACGCACTGTCGACGTGCACATTCGGCGCTTGCGCAAGGCGCTCGAGGCGTTCGCCTACGACCGGTTCATCCAGACAGTGCGCGGCTCGGGGTATCGCTTCTCCACGCGCGCGGAGTAGTCCTTGAAGCTTCCCGGCGCCATGACTCCGGCGGCCTGGCAGATGATTTCTCGCCTCGGCCTCACGTTGCTCGCGGCGCTCGTCCTGGGGTTCGCCACGGGTTACATCGCCCTGGCGTTTGCGATCACCGTCGGCATCTACGCTGCGATCCAGGCCTGGAACCTGGTGCGCCTCGAGCGCTGGCTGCGCCGCCGCCGGATCGAGAATCCGCCGGACTTCAGCGCGCTGTGGGGCGAAGTAGTGGCGATCGTCAGCCGCATCTATCGTCGCAAGCAGTTTCATCGGGCGCGCGTCACTGCGCTGCTGCGTGAGTTCCGGCGCTTGACGACAGCGATGCCCGAAGGCGCGGTGTTGCTCGGTCCGGAGCACGAAATTCTCTGGTTCAACCACCGCGCCGCCGAATGGCTGGGCCTGCGGCGCAAGCGCGACTTCGGCATCCGCGTCGAAAACCTGGTGCGGCATCCCGATTTCGTCGAATACCTGCACAGCGACGCGCCGGGGGAAGGCGTCGTCGTCCAGGATGCGAGCGACATCAACCGCTGGTTCTCTTTCCACGTGGTGCGTACCGGTATGGCCGAGCGCCAGCTGTTGATGGTGCGTGACGTCAGCCGCGAGCAGCAGCTGCAATCGATGCGCCGCGACTTCGTCGCGAATGCTTCGCACGAGCTGCGCTCGCCGCTCACCGTGATCACGGGTTATCTCGACGCACTCGCCGACGATCAGAAGCTGGACCCGACCTGGAGCGCGCCGATCCTGGAGATGCGGCGGCAGGCCGAGCGCATGAGCACGATCATCCGCGACCTGCTCGAGCTGTCGAAGCTGGAATCGGGCGAGCGGCCGCTCGAGGAGGAGCCGATCGATGTCCCGGGCATGCTGGCGCTGTTGCGCAAGGAGACGCTCGCTCTCGAACATCGTCCGCACGAGGTGCGGCTGACGCTGGAGAGCCAGGAATGGCTCAAGGGGGTCGAGAGCGAGGTGCACTCGATCGTCTCGAACCTGGTGTCCAATGCGGTGAAATACACCCCGCCGCAGGGCGAGATCGAGCTGCGCTGGTGGACGGATGAGGACGGCGGGCACATCGCCGTGCGCGACACCGGCGTAGGCATCGCCGCGGAGCACATCCCGCGCCTGACCGAGCGCTTCTATCGCGTCGACTCCGGTCGCTCGCGCGACCTCGGCGGCTCGGGGCTCGGCCTGGCGATCGTGCGTCACGCATTGCAGCGGCACGATGCCACGCTGACGATCGACAGCGTCGAAGGTCGCGGCAGCACCTTCACTTGTCACTTCCCGCCCGGCAGGTTGATGCCGCCACCGGCGGAGTATCTGCGCGCGAAGACTTCTGGCTGAAGCCGCCAGCTGCATCTTCGTCATCGCGCCGTCACATTTGCGTTCGCAATCGCCGCGTGCATTGCAACGTATCTGTAACAAGCCCTCCGTATAACGTCTGTCCGACAAATTAAGCGCCCGCGAAACCACCGCGCGCGCCGCGTTATGCGTCACGACTGACAACCGAACAAACGGAGACCTTACCGTGAAGAACCTGATGATCGCGGCCGCCGTGGCCGCCGCCCTGTCACAGTTGCCCGCCGCAGCGCAGGCTGCCAGCCCGAACGACTTGGCGGAGATCCGCGAACAGCTTCAGGGACTCATGCAACGCGTCGACAAGCTGGAGCAGGAGAACCAGGCGCTCAAGAGCGAAAACGAGCAGCTCAAGTCGCAGGGCGAGACTCTCCAGGCGCAGTCCGACTACCTCAAGGCCGAAACGAAGGGCCTGCGCAAGGAGAATGCGCAACAGTCGGCTGATGTGGACAAGGTGAAGGGTACGGACTGGGCCTCGAAGGTCACCGTGACGGGCGACTTGCGGTATCGCTACGAGGCAATCAGCGACGACACGCTGAGCGCCGCGCCTCCCGCCGGTGTGACGACCGCCGACCGCTATCGCGACCGCATTCGCGCGCGCCTGGCGGTGACGGCCAAGGCCACGGACAACATCACGCTCGGCCTCGGCTTGACCTCGGCCGAAGGTGGAGACCCGCGTTCTGGCAATCAATCGCTGACCGGCGTTTTCAACAAGAAGCCGATCGAGATCGATCTTGCGTACTTCGACTGGAGGTTCGCGAGCTGGGGCGACCTGATCGGCGGCAAGATGAAGCTGCCGTTCGTCAAGGGTGCGCAGAACCTGTTCTGGGACAACGACATCACGCCGGAAGGCGTGGCTTTCACGTTCACGCGCGGTATCTGGTTCGGCAGCGCCTACAACTTCTGGCTGCAAGAGGTTTCCGGCGCAGAAAACACGGTGACCTCCGACCCGATGATGCACGGCGCGCAGATCGGCGTGCGCCTGCCGATCGGCGGCTCGACGCTGACGCTGGCCGCTCACTACTACGACCTGAGCGCGGCGCAGGGCAGGGTCGCGCCGGCGGCCCCGTTCTTCAACGCCAACGCCAACAACAACACGACCATCGGCACGGGCCCGACTCTCGCGCTGCTCAACGACTACGAAGTGTTCGATGTGATGGCGCAATTGGACACGACGCTCGGTAGCCTGCCGTTCCAGCTATGGGTTGAGGCTGCGCAGAACCAGGATCCGAGCGGCTTTGTGAACCCGCCGACCAACACGATCGCCAACGATCAGGACACCGCTTATTCCGCGGGATTCCTGCTCGGCCGTGCGAGCAACCCCAAGACCTGGGAGCTCGGGGCGATGTACCAGAAGATCGAGAAGGATGCGCTGTTCGCGCAGTTGATCGACTCGGACTTCGCCGGCGGCTTCGCGGACAATGATGGCTTCGTGGTGCGTGCCGGCTTCGCTCCGGTGCGAAACTGGGTGCTCAATGCGACTTACTTCATCAACCAGCGCAACGTCGAGCGCGCCAACGGTGCGGGGCAGACCGAAGTCGACTACAAACGTCTGCAGCTCGACTTCAACGTGAAGTTCTAACCCGCGCCGTCTTGCGCAACTATGGGGGCTGCGCGTATACAGCCCCCATCAGTCACGCGAGCCCATCATGGAAAAGTCGGACCTTTCGCATCACATCCTGAGCCGCTACAACGAGGAGCTGGAGCGCGTGCGCACCAGCGTGCTGCAGATGGGCGGGTTCGTCGAAGAACAGCTCAAGCAGGCGGTCACCGCGCTCGTGCAGGGCGATAGCCGGCTCGGCGAGCAGGTCGCGCGCGGCGACCAGAAAGTCAATGCGATGGAAGTCGCCATCGACGACGACTGCAGCCGCATCCTCGCGACGCGTGCACCCGCCGCTTCGGACCTGCGGTTGATCGTCGCGGTGATCAAGACGATCACGGATCTCGAGCGCATCGGCGACGAGGCGGAAAAGATCGGCTATATCGGCTCGCGGCTCGCCGCCGTCGAGCGGCCGGCGGACCGCTATCGCGAGATCAAGCACCTCGGCCGGCTCGTTGCCGACATGGTGCACGAAGCTCTCGATGCGTTCGCGCGCCTGGATCCGGAAGGTGCCGTTGCGATCGCCAAGAAGGATCGGCTGGTCGACGAAGAGTACGAGGCGATCCAGCGCCAATGCATCACGTTCATGATGGAAGATCCGCGCACGATTCGTCGCGCGCTCGACGTGCTGTGGGTCGCGCGGGCGCTGGAGCGCATCGGCGATCACGCCAAGAACGTGTGCGAGTACGTCGTCTACATGGTTCACGGCAAAGACATCCGCCACCTCTCGATCGACGAGGTCGAGAAGCACCTGCAGTCACGGGCGCAAAGAAATCAAGAAGCGGCGAGCCGGTAGCCGCGCATGCTGTCAGCGATCAGCCGCCGTTCCGGCAACGCGCTCGGATTTCTCGCCTGTGCGGGTCTCATGGGATATGCGCTCTACGCGCAATATGTTCTCGGGCTGGCGCCGTGCCCGCTGTGCATCTTCCAGCGCATCGCGACCATCGTGACCGGCGTGCTGTTCTTGGTCGCCTCCGTGCATAACCCGCGAGGTGTCGGCGCTCGCGTCTACGGCGCACTGATCGGACTTGCCGCGCTCGGCGGCATGCTGATCTCGGCGCGTCACATCTGGATCCAGGCGCAGCCGCCGGGAACGGTCGCGGCGTGCGGCGCGGATCTCGATTATCTGCTCGAGATCATGCCGGTCACCGACGTAGTTACGAAGGTGCTGACGGGATCGGGAGAGTGCGGCAAGGTCGACTGGACGTTCCTCGGTCTGTCGATGCCGTGGTGGGTCGCGATCTCGCTCGCAGTGCTGGGAGCGTGGGCGCTGATCGTGAACTATAAGAAGTCGGGCTGAAGCCCGACCTGCAGCGTTTACGACAACAGCTGTTTCATGACCTGCTCGTAGATCTTCGACAGCGCGTCCATATCGGCGACGCGCACGTGCTCGTTCACCTTGTGGATGGTCGCGTTGATGACTCCGAGCTCAACGACCTGCGCGCCGGTCGGCGCGATGAAGCGGCCGTCCGAGGTGCCGCCAGTGGTCGACAACTCCGGCTTGCGCCCGGTGCTCGTCTTGACGATGCGCTCGACAGCGGCCGACAGCTCGCCCGGCGGCGTGAAGAACGGCAACCCCGACACGAACCACTCGAGCGTGTAGTTGACCTTGTGGCGATTCAGGATCTCGGTGATCGTCTGCTGCAGCTTCTCGACGGTCTGCTCGGTGGAGAAGCGGACGTTGAAGCGCGCTCGCAACTCGCCCGGGATCACGTTCGGCGCGCCCGTGCCGGCATTGATGTTCGAGACCTGGAAGCTGCTCGGCTGAAAGTATTCGTTGCCCTTGTCCCAGACGCGCGTCGCGAGCTCGGCGAGCGCCGGCGCGAGTGCGTGCACGGGATTGTCGGCGAGGTGCGGGTAAGCGATGTGGCCCTGAATGCCGTGCACGGTGAGCTTGCCGGACAACGAGCCGCGGCGGCCGATCTTGACCGTATCGCCGAGCGCGTCCGTGCTGCTGGGCTCGCCGACGACGCACCAGTCGATCTTCTCGCCGCGAGCTTCCAGCGCTTCGACTACGCGCCGCGTGCCGTCGACTGACGGTCCCTCTTCGTCGCTCGTCAGCAGGAAGGCCAGCGAGCCGCCGTGTTCGGGATGGGCTGCGACGAAGCGCTCGCTGGCGGTGACCATCGCGGCGAGACCGCTTTTCATGTCCGCCGCGCCACGGCCGTACAGCAGACCGTCGCGCACGACCGGCTCGAACGGGTCGGTCTGCCACTCCTCGCGCGGACCGGTAGGTACGACATCCGTATGACCGGCGAAACACAAAACGGGCCGTGCACTGCCGTGTCGGGCCCAGAGATTCTCGACCGGACCGAACGGCATGCGCTCGATGCGAAAGCCGGCCGCTTCCAGGCGCTGGCCGATGACCTGCAGGCAGCCATGGTCTTCGGGGCTGACGGAGGGACGGCGGATGAGGTCCTGGGCGAGGGCGAGCGTTGCGTCAGCGTCGGTCGACAAAGTCGGGCTCCGGGTGGGCCAAAGGCAGGGTGCGGGCGCGGTCTTATAGCGAAGACCTCCGGCAGTGCGCAAGCCGCTGTTGTTACGCCCGTATGACAGCAGCATTCGCTCGCAGCTTGCTGATTAGGCAAGCCGGCAGTGTCGTGTAACACGAATGTCATGGAAGCTGTTCACACTGCCGCGCAGGTGGAAGCGCGTCCCGAACAGGCCCTTCCGATCCGCATCCTACAACGAGGTCAAATCCATGAACTTGTGGCACAAGTTGGGCGCGACAGTGGTGCTGAGCGGGCTTGCTGCAGCAGTCACGCCACAGATCGCCGCCGCACAGAGCGTCATCAAACTCGACGGCTCGAGCACCGTGTTCCCGATCGCCGAGGCGGTCGCCGAGGAATTCCAGATCAGCAAGCGCGGCAAGGTGCGCGTCACCGTCGGCATCGCCGGCACCGGCGGCGGCTTCAAACGCTTCTGCCGCGGTGAGACCGACATTTCCGACGCCTCGCGCCCGATCCTCAAGGAGGAAATGGAAGCGTGCCGCGCCGCGGGCATCAAGTACCTCGAGCTGCCGATCGCGTTCGACGCGCTGACGGTGGTCGTGAATCCGCAGAACACCTGGGTCAAGTCGCTGACCGTCGCCGACCTCAAGAAGATGTGGGAGCCGAGCGCACAGAGTCGCGTCAAGACCTGGAACCAGATCCGCTCCGAATGGCCGGCGCAGCCGCTGATGCTGTTCGGCCCGGGCGCCGACTCCGGCACGTTCGACTACTTCACCGAGGCCGTGAACGGCAAGGCGAAGGCGAGCCGCGGCGACTACACCGCCAGCGAGGACGACAACACACTGGTGCAGGGCGTTGAGAACAACAAGAACGCCCTCGGCTACTTCGGCTTCGCGTACTACGTCGGTCACAAGGACAAGATGCGCGCGGTGCCGATCATCAATCCGAAGGGCACCGCGGTCGGTCCGAGCATCGAGGCCGTGAACGACGGCTCGTACAATCCGCTGTCGCGCCCGCTGTTCATCTATGTGCGCGACACGGCCGCACAGCGCGCCGAAGTGAAGGAGTTCATCCGGTTCTTCCTCAGCGACGGTGCGAAGCTCGTGGAGGAAGTCGGCTACGTGCCGCTGCCGGAGCAGGCGTACAAGCTGGCGCTGCAGCACTTCACCAGCGGCAAGCTCGGCACGGTCTTCGGGGGCGTACCCGAAGTCGGCGTGACGATCGACACGCTGCTGGCGCGCGAAGGCAAGCTCTGACGCAGTTACCAACAGCCGCCGCTGCTTGCGGCCAGCCAGACTCCCCCTTTTGGCTGGTCGTAGCAGCCGGCGGCAAGCCGGTCGATCCACTGCCCACGATAGCGGTCGACGCGCTTGCCGCCAGCCATTAAAGTGCGCAGCGCGATGAGCGCTGCGCACCATGAAAAAATGAAATGAGCTCACCCGCTACACTTGTCCGAGCAAGCGGTCTGCGCTACCGCAAGGTCCGCGATCGCGTGATCGAGGCCTTGCTGCTGGCAGCGGGGCTGGTCGCGGTGTTCACGACGCTCGCGATCGTTGCGATCCTGCTGTACGAATCGAGCACCTTCTTCGCCCACGTCTCGATCGTCGATTTCCTGACCGACACGCTCTGGACGCCGCTGTTCGCGGACGCGCATTACGGCATCGCGCCGCTGGTCGCCGGCACGCTCACGACGACGATGGTTGCACTGATCGTCGCGGTGCCGCTCGGCACGACGATCGCGATCTACCTGAGCGAGTTCGCTGCGCATCAGGTGCGCGAGACCGTCAAGCCGATCCTGGAGCTGCTCGGGGCCGTGCCGACGGTCGTGTACGGATACTTCGCGCTGACCATGGTCACGCCGGTGCTGCAATGGTTCATGCCCGATCTGCCGGGCTTCAACATGCTGAGCGCCGGTCTGGTGATCGGCCTGATGATCGTGCCGTACGTGAGCTCGGTGAGCGAGGACGCGATGCGCGCCGTGCCGCGTTACATGCGTGAAGGCTCGTATGCGATGGGTGCGACCCGACTGCAGACTGCATTGCGCGTCGTGGTGCCGGGCGCGTTCTCCGGCCTGGCTGCGGCGTTCATTCTCGGCATCTCGCGCGCCGTCGGCGAGACGATGGTCGTCGCGATTGCGGCCGGCATGCAGCCGAACCTGACCTTCGATCCGCGCCAGCCTGCCGCCACCATCACCGCGTACATCGTGCAGGTCAGCCTGGGCGATCTGCCCCACGGCAGCATCGGCTATCAGAGCATCTTCGCAGCGGGCCTCGTGCTGATGATCATCACGCTGATCTTCAACATCATCGGCTTCTCGCTGACGCGCCGCTTCCGGGAGGCTTACTGATGAGCGCCAGCAGTGCAGCTGCCTATCTCACCGGCGAGCGGCTGCGACGCGGGGTGCAGCGGCGCAAAGTGCTCGACAAAGTATTCGTGCTGATCGGGCTCATCGTCATGCTCTCGTGCCTGGCGATTCTCGCGATCCTGTTCATCGACCTGGTGCGCGACGGCGCGCCGCGGTTCGGCTGGGACTTCTTCACGAACTTCGCGTCGCGGCGCGCCGAGCGTGCCGGCATTCTCGCGGCGTGGGTCGGCACTTCGCTGATCATGCTCGTGACCGCCACCTGTGCGGTGCCGGTCGGCGTGGCAGCCGCGATCTACCTGGAGGAGTACGCGCCGAAGAACTGGTTCTCGGCGATCATCGAGATCAACGTGACCAACCTGGCCGGCGTGCCCTCGATCGTCTACGGCCTGCTGGCGCTCGGCTTGTTCGTCTACCAGTTCGATCTCGGTCAGAGCATCGCTGCCGCCGGCCTGACGCTGGCGCTGCTGATCCTGCCGATCGTGATCGTTGCGACCCGCGAATCGATCCGCTCGGTGCCGAACGCGATCCGCGAAGCCGCCTACGGTCTCGGCGCTACCCGCTGGGAAGTGACCAAGGACCACGTGTTGCCGTATTCGACCGGCGGCATCCTCACCGGCATGATCCTCGGCCTGTCGCGCGCGATCGGCGAGACGGCGCCGATCATCACGATCGGAGCGCTGTCCTTCATTGCGTTCCTGCCGCAGTCGCCGATTCAGAGCGAATTTCCGTTCGTGTCGTTCGCCTGGCTGACCGATCCGTTCACGGCGATGCCGATCCAGATGTTCAACTGGGTGTCGCGGCCGGATCAGGCGTTTCAGGCGAACGCGGCTGCCGCCGGCGCGATCCTGCTCGGCATGACTCTGATCATGAACGGGCTTGCGATCTGGATTCGTTACCGGTTCCGCAAGAAAATCAACTGGTGATCCCCTGATGGAAGCAACCGTGGCCAACGACGAAGCACGCAATACCCACACCGGGGCCGGTCAGGCCGGCTCGGCGACGCCGCGTGTCTCCATCGCCGTCGACGACACTCGCAAGACACGTACGCTGCACGTGAAAGCGGCGGTCGACAACCTCAGCTTCTACTATGGCCAGCATCGCGCGCTGAAGAACCTGACGATCCCGATCGCCGAGCGCCAGGTGACTGCGCTGATCGGCCCGTCGGGCTGCGGCAAGAGCACGTTCCTGCGCTGCTTCAACCGCATGCACGACCTGCAGCCCGACACGCGCTACGAAGGCAGCATCACGCTGCACCCGGACAACTTGAACCTGGTCGGCGCGGGCGTCGATCCGATCGAAGTGCGCATGCGCATCGGCATGGTGTTCCAGAAGCCCAACCCGTTCCCGAAGTCGGTGTTCGAGAACGTCGCCTACGGTCTACGCCTGCGCGGGCTGCGGAACCGCGCGGCGCTCGCGGAAGAAGTAGAGAAGGCGCTGCGTGGTTCGGCGCTGTGGGACGAGGTCAAGGATCGGTTGCAGGATTCGGCGCTTGCGTTGTCGGGCGGCCAAATGCAGCGTCTGTGCATCGCGCGCGCGCTCGCGACGACGCCCGAGATCCTGCTGTTCGACGAGCCGACTTCGGCGCTCGATCCGATCGCGACCGCCAAGATCGAGGAGTTGATCTCGACGCTGCGCGACCAGGTGACGGTGCTGATCGTCACGCACAACATGCAACAGGCCGCGCGCGTCAGTGACTACACCGCCTTCATGTATCTCGGCGAGCTGATCGAGTTCGACGAGGCGGCGAAGATCTTCACGAACCCCGCGAAGAAGGCGACGGAAGACTACATCACTGGCCGCTATGGCTGAGACCGGCACTCCGGAGCGCGCAGTCATGCACTCCGATCCGATGGAGGGGCACACTGCGAAGGCGTTCGATGGCGCCCTCACGCAGCTGCGCCTGCACACCGTCGGCATGGGCGGCCTCGTCATCGATCAGGTTTCCACTGCGGTTCGTGCGCTGCTCGATGCCGACGCCGCGCTCGCGCAGACCGTGCTTTCGCGCGAGCTGCAGGTCAACGACATGGAGCGCGCCGTCGACCGCGAGGCATTCGAGCTGATCGCTCTACATCAGCCCGTGGCAGGCGATCTGCGCATGGCAACGGCAGTGTCCCGCATCACCGTCGAGCTGGAGCGAGCCGGCGACGAATCGAAAAAGATCGCGCGTTTCGCATCGCGGATGGCGAGCGGCGAGCCACAAGGACCAGTGCGCGCGGTAGCGCGCTATTTGCAGCACATGGCCGAGCTGACGAGCGGCATGCTGCGCGATGCGGTGCGCGCGCTCGATGAATCCAATTCGGACCTGGCGGACCTGGTTCGGGCCCGCGACTCGGAGCTCGATGCGGAGTTTGCCGCGGCGCTGCGCCAGCTGCTCACGCTGGCCATGCAGGATCAGCGTTACCTGGGCGTGACGATCGACACGGTGTTCGCGCTCAAGGGGCTGGAGCGCATCGGCGACCACGCCAAGAACATCGCCGAGCAGGTCGTGTTCGTCGCCAGCGGCCGCGACATGCGGCACGCCAAGAAGGCTTCCGCCTGACTCGTCAGAACGAGAACGTCATCACGAACGCGATCGAGCCCGCATCGCCGAACTCGTAATCGCCCGCCCGCACGCTGCCGCCCAGCGAAATGAGGTCGCTCACGCGCTTGCCGAAGCCGACTTCCCAGAAATTCTCGTAGCCGCGCTCGACGTCGTCGTCGTGCAGCAGCAGGAAGCCTTGCTCGCTGGTGAGCTTCCACTTGGAGCGGCCGAGCTTCGGCAGCAGATACCAGCCGTCGCCCAGCTCGAACTGGAAACCGAGCGCGACGTAGTGCTGGCGGTGTCGCCCTCGAGCAGCAGCCCCACTGGCGTCAAGACCCCGAACGCCACGCCCAGGCCGCCGGTGTCCATTTCGGCGAGGTTGTCGTTGACGTGGCGGAATTGATCGAGCTTCAACACGCCGCGCCCGGCGCGCGGGCTGATCTGAAACTCGGCGCGCTCGGCAGCCGCCAGCGAAGTCGCGGTCGCGAGCGCACACAGCATCGCGATCGCCATGCAGAGCTTGCGCATGATGAATTTTCCTTCGTTGCCAGGACGCTGGCACCGAACCTAGGACGACGCGAAGTGGCCGGGCAAACGGCCGGCGCCAGGTGCCATTTCCCGATACAGCGAGGCACGCAATCCGTGACCTCGTCCTGAACCGTCGGTAAACGCCGCGCAACGCGTGGACACCGCGGCGGGTGCGCGCAATCATCCGGCGCAGCGAACGTTGGTGTTGGGGGTGGTGACGTGAGCGAAACGGCGCAAATCATCGACGTCCTGAAGCGCACGCTGAAGACGCGCGGACTGACCTACCGGGACGTGGCCCGCCGCGTGGGCTTGAGCGAAGGCTCGATCAAGCGCGTGTTCGCCGCCGAGACGTTCACGCTGCAGCGGCTGGAAGGTATCTGCACGGCGATCGGCATCAGCATGAGCGAGCTGATGCGGGCCGCTGCCAATTCTCATGAAGCCGGCTCGCAGTACCTGAGCCTGGAGCAGGAGCAGCTGCTCGCCGGGGATTCACGACTGCTGGCCTGTTTCTACCTGCTGCTCAACGGACGCAGCAGCGCCGAGATCATGCAACGCATGGACCTTGCCGAGCGCGGGCTGCGCGAGCTGTACGTGAAGCTCGACGATGCCGGGCTGGTCGAGCTGCAGCCGCGGTTGAAAGCGCGGCTGCGCGTCGGACCGGTGGTGAGCTATCGAATCGACGGGCCGGTGCATCGCGTCTACGAGCGGCAGGTCAAAGCGGAATTCCTGCAAGCGGAGTTTCACGGCACCGATCAGGTGCTGCACTTTCGCTCCGCCGAGCTCTCCGAGGCGTCGATCCGCGTGCTGGTGCGCAAGATCGAGCAGCTGGCGCGCGATTTCGCCGAGCTCGCGACGTTGGACGTGGGACTGCCCGCTGCGGAGAAGAAGAACGTCGCGCTGCTCGCCGCCTTCCGGCCGTGGGTGTCCTCGATGTTCCAGGAGATCAAGCCGAAGTCGTCGTAGCGAGTGCTTCAGCGCGAAGCGACGGCTCCGTGTGGAATGCCCGCACCCTTCCAGCCATGCGGCCACGCACGCTCGGCGAAGCTGAACCCGGTTCGCCCGTCCTGGTCACGAAAAGCATCATCGATGCTGAGCGCGCCGGTCGCCGGATCCAGCTTCAGCAGATACAGGCGATCCGCCGGGCTGTTGCTGGAAGTCACTATCAGGCGCTGAGCTTTCGCATCCCATGCCGTCCAGTGCGGGCGATAGACATCGCTCAGCGTGAGTCGCGACACTTCCGTGGGTTTAGCTGGGTTCGCAATGTCGAGCACGATGAGACCCTGGATCGCCGGCACGCTTTGCACCAGATAGTGCCCGACGATGGTGGGAACTCCGCACCAGTTGCCCGGAAAGGTGTGGACGAGCTGCGACTGGGGTGCTGGCGTCTGGACCTGCGTGATGCGCTCGATCCCGCAGCCGAGAGTCTGCACGAAGACGGACCCATCCGGGCCGAGGCGCGGCTCCTGCGGGCTGATCTGACCATAGTGGTTCGCACCCACATCCAGATAGGTCGTCTTGAGCAGCTTGAGATCGGAGAGGCGCCAGACCTGATACGTGCTGCCGCTGAAAATGTCGTCGAGGTGCATGGACGAGTTCGTGGACACGACGCGGTCGAGCTCGGGGACGACGACGAGGCCATAGGGCATCAACAAAGCGCTGGGCAAGGCTGGATCAGCGCTGCTGGCGGAGCGAATGACCTTGCCGCGGTCATCGATTTCCACCAGCCCGCCGGACTTCTGGGCACCGTGCGCATGCTGAAACGTCGCCAGCACGTTGCCGTTGGGCAGCCGCACGTAGGAGTGCGGATGCATGTAGCCCGCCATGTCCGTAAACGAGGTCACGATCTTCGGCTGCAGCGGCTCGCGCACATCGAAAATGAAAGTCCGGCCAGCGTCATGATCGTTGGCGAACAACATCGCGCTCTCGGGCATCGTGTATTCCGTGTGATGCACGCGCACGGTCTTCTGATCCGTAGCGAGCGTAGTCATGAGCCGGCCATACGATGCCGAGGCGGGATCTGCATCGATCACCGCCAGAAAATCGTTGCCCTGGAGGGCGTAGTCCCCGGCCCAGACGAACAGATAGTGCCCCGCTGCAGTCGACTTCTGCTCTTCGGCAAGCGAGGGAACACTGACGCAACAGCACAGCAGCACCAGGACGATCGACAGACGCGGCATGGCAAATCCTTTGCAGTGACTACAGTCGCAGCAGCTCGTTGAGACTTGTTTTGGCGCGCGTCTGCGCATCCACGCGCTTGACGATCACCGCGCAATACAGCGCGCAGCGGCCGTCTTTCGATGGCAGCGAGCCGGGAACGACGACTGCGCCGGGCGGGACGCGGCCATACGAGATCTCATCGCGCTCTCGATCGTAGATCCGCGTGCTCGCGCCGATGAAAACCCCCATCGAGATGACGGCGCCTTCCTCGACGATCACGCCCTCGACGATTTCGGAACGCGCGCCAATGAAGCAGTTGTCTTCGATGATCGTCGGCGCGGCTTGCAGCGGCTCGAGCACGCCGCCGAGTCCCGCGCCGCCGGAGATGTGCACGTTGCGGCCAACCTGCGCGCACGACCCGACCGTCGCCCAGCTGTCGACCATCGTGCCTTCGCCGACGTATGCGCCGACGTTGACGTAGCAGGGCATCAGCACGGTGTTGCGCGCGACGTATGCGCCGCGGCGGACGATCGCGTGCGGCACGACGCGAACGCCTTCGCTGCGGAAGCGCGCGTCGTCGTAATCGGCATATTTCAGCGCGACCTTGTCGTAGAACTGCGTGAACCCGGCTTCGATGCGCCGGTTGTCGTTGAGCCGGAATCCCAGCAGCACGGCCTTCTTGAGCCACTGATTGACGCGCCACGCGCCGTCGAGTTTCTCAGCGACGCGGGCCTTGCCGGAATCGAGCAGGGCAATCGCTTGCTCGACCGCGTCGCGCACCTCCGCAGGCGCGTTCTGCGGGTTGAGCTCGGTGCGGCGCTCGAACGCAGCGTCGATAACGGCGGACAGGGCGGAGTCGGTCATCCAGTCACCCCAGGAATTCTCGAATGCGTGCGGCGGCCTGCGCACACTCGGACACGGCCGCGACCAGCGAAATGCGCACGCGCCCGCGGCCCGGATTGCCGTGCGGCGTGTCGCGCGCAATATAGCTGCCCGGCAGCACCGTGACGTGCTGTTGCTCGAACAGCTGTCGTGCGAAGCGCTCGTCGTCGGGCACCTTCGGCCACAAATAGAAACTGGCGTCCGGCACATCCACTTCGAGCACCTCGCGAAGGATCGGCAGGACGCGCGCGAACTTCTCGCGATACAAGCGGCGGTTCTCGACCACGTGCTGGTCGTCGTTCCACGCCGCGATGCTGGCGAACTGCGTCGGCAGTGGCAGCGCACAGCCGTGATACGTCCGGTACCGCAGAAACGACTGAATCAGCCTCGCGTCGCCCGCGACGAAGCCGGAGCGCAGACCGGGCACGCTCGAACGTTTCGACAGGCTGTGGAATACGACGCACCGCTCGTACGCGGTGTGACCGCTCGCGGCTGCCGCTTGCAGCAGTCCGGGTGGCGGCCGCGCTTCGTCGAGATAGATCTCGCTGTAGCACTCGTCGGCGGCGATCACGAAGTCGTAGCGATCCGCGAGCGCGATTGCGCGCTGCAGATAATCGATGCCGGCGACCGCACCCGTCGGATTGCCGGGCGAGCACAGAAACAGCACCTGGCAGCGCCGCCAGACTTCCGGCGACACATCATCGAGATCGGGCAAGTATTGGTTGACGCGATCGTTGCCGAGAAAATGCGGCTGCGCGCCCGCGAGCAGCGCGGCGCCCTCATAGATCTGATAGAACGGATTCGGCATCACGACCAGCGGCTCGCGCGCGACATCGATCATCGCCTGCACGAACGCGAACAAGCCTTCGCGCGTGCCGCTGACGGGAATCAACATCGTTTCCGGATCGATCGAGCCCGGGCGCAATTGAAAACGCCGCGTCAGCCACGCCGCGGCCGCCGCTCGCAGTTGCGGCACGCCGGCCGTCGTCGGGTAGCTGCCGAACCCCGCGAGATTTTTCGTCAGCGCTTCGAGCACGAAAGGCGGCGGCTCGTGCCGCGGCTCGCCGATCGACATGGAAATGTGGGGCAGATCTGCGGGCGGCTTGGCGCCCGCGAGCAGCGCACGCAAGCGCTCGAACGGATACGGCTGCAGCTGGGCGAGCGCCGGATTCATGCGCGACGGTCGAGAGTCTCGGTCAGCCGCTGCGCCAGGCGTTGCTGCGCCTCGGGCGGGAGCGGCTGGCCGGATTCGTCGGCGACGTAGAACACGTCCTCGGCACGCTCGCCGACCGTCATGATCTTGGAGTTGTAGATATCCACGCGCTCGGCCATGAATACCTTCGCGATCTGCGACAGCAGGCCCGGCCGGTCGCCGGCAATCAGCTCGACGATCGTACGGCGGTTGAGCGGATCTTCGACGAACGTGATCTGCGTCGGCGTCGTGAACATGCGCACCTGCCGCGGCGCGCGCCTCGTCACCGTCACCGCCGTGTGATCCTCCTGCGACAGCACGTGTGCGAGCTGCTGCCGGATGTCGCGAATGCGAACGGGATCGCTGATCTCGTCGCCGGTGTCTTCCAGCACGTGATAGACATCGAGGCTGAAGCTGTCGGCAATCGGCGTGATGCGCGCATCGACGATCGTGAGCCCGAGCTGATCGAGCAGCGCCGTCGTGCGTGCGAAGCTGTGTTGCCGATGCGAGGTATAGGTCGAGATACCCGTACCGCCGCGCCCCGATTGCTGCTGCACTGACACCAGCGAGCCGCTGTCGGCGCTGTCTCGCTCCGCGAGCATCGACGTGTGCCAGGCGATTTCCTCGGGCGTGTGCCGCAGGAAATAAGCATCGGTGAGGCGCTGCCAGATCGTCTGCACCGCGCTTTCGGCCAATCCGTCCCGAGTGACCAGCTCGCGCGCACGCGCCTGCGTCTCGGCGATCAGCTGATCCTGGTCGATCGGGCTCTCCAGCCCGCGGCGCAACGCTTCGCGCGTGCGCTGATAGAAACCGGCGAACAGCGACGCCTTCCAGTTGTTCCAGAGCTTCGGGTTCGTGCCGCGCACGTCGGCGACGGTCAGCACGTACAGATAGTCCAGATGGTTCTGGTCGCCGACCAGCTTCGCGAACTCGTGGATCACCTTGGGATCGGAAATGTCCTTCTTCTGCGCCGTCACCGACAGGACCAGGTGGTTCTTCACGAGCCAGGCGACCAGGCGTGCGTCGTAGACGGACAGGCCCTGTTCGAGACAGAACGCTTCCGCATCGACCGCGCCCAGCTCGGAATGGTCGCCGCCGCGGCCCTTGGCGATGTCGTGGAAGATCGCGGCGAGATACGCGAGCTCCTGCTTCGGCAACGCCTGCATGATGCGCGACAGCTGCGGGAACTCGTGGTCGTACTTCGCCATCGCCAGGCGGCGCAGGTTGCTGACCACGAACAGCGTGTGGGCATCCACGGTGTAGGCGTGAAACAGGTCGTACTGCATGCGGCCGACGATGCGACCGAACGCCGGAATGTAGCGGCCGAGCACGCCGTAGAGATTCATGCGCCGCAGCTCGTGCGTGACGCCGGTCGGCGCCCGCAGGATCTCGAAGAACAGCCGGTGATTGCGCGGATGCTGGCGGAATTCTTCGTCGATCAGCCACAGGTGACGCGTCAGCTGGCGGATCGTCGAGGCCCGCACGCCGCGGATCGCCGGATTCTGCTCGATGACGACGAACAGCTCGAGCAGCGCCGACGGGTAGCGGTCGAAGACGTCGTCGTGCGTGATCTCGAGATAGTCGTTGCGGATCTGGAAGCGCGGATTCACCGGCACCGGCGGCGTGTTCGGGCTGGTGAGGATCGCTTCGCGAAACAGCTGCAGCAGCATCTCGTTCAGGAGGCTCACGTCCATCGCCGTGCGGTAGTAGCGCTGCATGAACTGCTCGACGGCGAGCGTGTAGGTCGCGTCTTCGTAGCCGAACATCTTCGCGAGCCGGATCTGGTGATCGAACAGCAGCCGATCCTCGCGGCGGTTGGTCAGCACGTGCAGCGCGAAGCGGATCTTCCACAGGAATGCCTGCGCGGTCTTCAGCTTGCGCAGCTCGCTCTTCGCCAGGAAGCCGTGCTCGACCAGTTCCTCGAGCGAGTCGCCGCCGAAGTGACGCTTCGCGACCCAGCCGATCGTCTGGATGTCGCGCAACCCGCCGGGGCTCGACTTCACGTTCGGCTCGAGGTTGTAGGCCGTGTCGTGATAGCGGTGATGGCGCGCAGTCTGCTCGGCGACCTTGGCCTCGAAGAAATCGCGCGTCGGCCACACGCGCTCCGGCGCGAGCGCGCGCCGCATGGCCTCGAACAGCGACTCCGGGCCAACCAGCAGCCGCGCTTCGATCATCGTGGTCGCGACGCTCACGTCCGCGGCGCTTTCGCGCTGACAGTCGTCGATCGTGCGCACGCTGTGGCCGACTTCCAGGCCGATGTCCCACATGAACGTCAGGAAGCGCTCGAGATCCGGCTGCCACGGCGCGGTCTCGCTCTTCGGGAGCAGCACCATGATGTCGATGTCGGAGCACAGGTTCAGCTCGCCGCGGCCGTAGCCGCCGACCGCGATCAGCGCGAGCTCGCGCACGTGATCGCCGAGGTGCTGAGTCCAGGCTGTCTTGAGCAGCGTGTCGACGAGGCGTGCGCGGTCGCGCACCAGTCGCTCGACCGGCTCATCGTCGTGGAAGCGTTGCTTGAGGCGGTTGTCGCCTTCGGTGAGCGCGCCGCGGAACACGGCGATGTCGGGCTTGTTGCCGCTCGGACTGTCGCGCAGGGCAGCCGGAAGGACGGTCAGGTAATCCCAGCCGGGATCGCTCACTGCAGTCGTGAGCTCGTCGAAGTCCTCGTGGGTGAGTACAGGCATGGCCGCAGCGCGAGAGGCCGCGGCTTCAGCGCTCCGCCGCGCCCAGTGTGAGCACTTCGTAGCCTGTATCGGTGACGAGCACGGTGTGCTCCCACTGCGCCGACAGCGAGTGATCCTTCGTGATGACCGTCCAACCGTCCGGCAGCAGGCGTACGTGGCGCTTGCCCGCGTTGACCATCGGCTCGACCGTGAACGTCATACCGGGCACCAGTTGCAGACCCTGGCCGCGCTCGCCGTAGTGGAGCACCTGCGGATCCTCGTGAAAGATCTGGCCGATACCATGCCCGCAATATTCCCGCACGATGGACAGGTGCTGCGGCTCGACGAAGGTCTGGATCGAGGCGCCGATGTCGCCGAGATGCGCGCCGGGGCGCACCTGGCGGATGCCGATCCACATCGCCTCGTGCGTGATGTCGATCAGGCGCTGCGCGGCTGGCGCGATCTTGCCGACGGCGTACATCCGGCTGGTGTCGCCGTGCCAGCCATCCTTGATGACCGTGACGTCGACGTTGACGATGTCGCCCTGCTTCAATCGCTTGTCGGGGCTCGGAATCCCGTGACAGACGACGTGATTCACGGACGTGCAGATCGACTTCGGAAACCCGCGGTAGTTGAGCGGGGCGGGTACTGCGTGCTGCACGTTGACGATGTACTCGTGGCAACGCGCGTTCAGCTCGTCAGTCGTGACGCCCGGGACCACATAGGGTCCGATCATGTCCAGGACCTCGGCCGCCAGGCGGCCGGCCGTGCGCATCTGGTCCTGCTGGGCCGGCGTCTTGATCGTCACCTGGCTGCCTCTCATGGTGGTTGCAGCCGCGCTCTCGGACTGCGAGGTCGGCCAGCGGGGCAGGGATTGCAGCAGGCCACGCATCTAGCACGCTCCCAGTAGAAAAATCGGCAAAAACTTTTGGACGATCATGGAGTTTATGGTATAAAGCGCGCGTTTTTTTCGCAATGAATCTTGGTCAGAAAGGGCTCGGCCCTCAACGACCCTAACTCTCACACCTTGCCGACACATGTGACGGGGTGCTTGCAGCTTCGCAAGAATCTGCAGGTCGTCGCATGGGGCGGGTGGAGGCTCAACCCCTACAGGAGACTCGATCATGGCCAGCATGTCCATGCGGCAGATGCTGGAAGCGGGCGTCCACTTCGGACATCAGACCCGTTTCTGGAACCCCAAGATGGCACCTTTCATCTTCGGGGAGCGCAACCGGATTCACATCATCAACCTGGAAAAGACGCTGCCGCTCTATAACGAGGCGGCCGGCTTCATTCGCCAGGTCGTCGCCGACGGCGGCCGCGTGCTGTTCGTCGGCACCAAGCGCTCGGCGCGCGAAGCCATCAAGCAGGCGGCCGGACGCTGCGGCATGCCTTATGTCAGCCATCGCTGGCTTGGCGGCATGCTCACGAATTTCAAGACCGTGCGCGGCTCGATCAAGCGCCTGCTCACGCTCGATGAGATGACAGCGAACGGCACCCTCGAGCAGCACAGCAAGCGTGAGGCGCAAGGTCTGCGTCGCGAGCGCGACAAGCTGGAGCGGAGCCTCGGCGGTATCAAGGAAATGGATTCGCTGCCGGACGTGCTGTTCGTGATCGACGTCGGTCACGAAAAGATCGCGATCCACGAGGCGAAGAAGCTCGGCATCCCGGTCGTCGCGATCGTCGACACCAATTGCGCGCCGGACGACGTGGACTACGTCGTGCCGGGTAATGACGACGCCATGCGCGCCATCGCGCTGTACGCCGAGGGTGTTGCCGATGCAGCGCTCGACGGCAAGTCGGCGCTGCCGGAAGTGCCTGCTGGCGAAGACGAATTCGTCGAGCTCGACGAGGAAGGCAAGCCGAAGCCGAAGACCGGCGCACCCGCGCCGCGCCGCGGCCGTGCCGCCGCCGTGCGCAAGAAACAGGCGCCGCGCCGGCGCATGCCGGAAAAGATGCCGGAGGTCGAGCCGGTCGAGGAGGTCGTCGCTGCCGAAGTCGACGACGTCGAGGCGGACGTGTCGCCCGAAGAGTTCATGGCGCGCCGTAAGGCCGCGCTCGCCAAGCGCAAGCCCACTGCAGCCGGCGGTACGCCCGGCGGCACACCACCCGCACCTGCCACACCCGCCACGCCCGGCGCGACGGAGTGATCATGGCTGTCACCGCTGAAGCAGTGAAGGTGCTCCGCGAACGGACCGGCGCGGGGATGATGGAGTGCAAGAAGGCGCTCGTCGAAACGAACGGCGATCTGGACGCCGCCGCCGAGCTGATGCGCAAGGCTGGCCTGGCGAAGGCCGACAAGAAGGCCGCACGCATCGCGGCGGAAGGCGTCATCGCGATCGAGCGCTCCGGTGACGGTCGCCGCGCGGCGGTCGTCGAGGTGAACTGCGAGACCGATTTCGTGGCGCGCGAGCGCGACTTCCAGCAGTTGGCTGCCGGCGTCGCGAAGGCCGCGCTGGCGAAGCGTCCGGCGAATGTCGAAGCCTTGCTCGCAGCGCCGCTCGACAGCGGCCAGTCGATCGATGAGACGCGGCGCGCGCTGATTGCGAAGATCGGCGAGAACATCGGCGTGCGTCGCTTCAACCTGGTCGAGGCGCCGGCCGTGGTCGGCACCTACCTGCACGGCACGCGCATCGGCTCGCTGGTGGCGATGAAGAGCGGCGACGAGGCGGTCGCCAAAGACATCGCCATGCACGTCGCCGCCATCAACCCGGCTTTCATTTCGTCCGCGGACGTACCCGCCGACGAGGTGGCGCGCGAGCGCGCGATGTTCGTCGAGCAGGCGAAGAGCGATCCGAAGACCGCGGGCAAGCCGCAGGAGATCGTCGCCAAGATCATCGAGGGCAAGGTCCGCAAGTGGCTCGGCGAGATCACGCTGCTCGGCCAGCCGTTCGTCAAGGACGACAAGCAGACGGTGGAGCAGTACCTGAAGAACGCCGGCGGCGAGGTGGCCGCGATCGTGCGTTACGAGGTCGGCGCCGGCATCGAGAAGAAGCAGGAAGATTTTGCAGCCGAGGTGGCCAAACAGGTCGAAATCGCCAAATCCAAGCACTGAGGCACCGACCAAAGAACCCCGCCCCGGCGGGGTTCTTTATAATGAGCCCAGGTGACGAGGGTCACGAAGTCACGAGGTCACGCCGTTCATGGCAGCTACTGGTAAGCCTGTTAGCGAATCCCCAGCCCCGACACCTGCCACGGCGGGCTTGCGGCGCATCCTGGTCAAGCTGTCGGGCGAGGCGCTGATGGGCCAGGAGGATTACGGCGTCGACCCGAAGATGCTCAAGCGCGTCGCGCTCGAGATCCGCGAGGTCATGAGCCTGGGCATGCAGGTGGCGGTCGTGATCGGCGGCGGCAACATCTTCCGCGGCGCCGGGCTGGCGCGTGCGGGCATGGACCGCGTCACCGGCGATCACATGGGCATGCTCGCCACCGTCATGAATTCGCTGGCGATGCAGGACGCCGTCGAGGCGCTCGGGCTGCACGCGCGCGTGATGTCCGCGATTCGCATCAACGAGGTGTGCGAGGAGTACATCCGCCGCCGCGCCGTACGCCACCTCGAGAAGGGACGCGTCTGTATTCTCGCCGCGGGCACCGGCAATCCATTCTTTACCACCGATACCGCTGCGAGCCTGCGCGCGATCGAGATCAATGCCGATGTGCTGCTGAAGGCCACCAAGGTCAACGGCATCTACTCCGACGATCCCATGAAGAATCCGCAGGCGACGCGCTATGCGCGCCTGACCTTCGACAAAGTGCTGACGGACCGCCTCAACGTGATGGATGCGACGGCGATCGTCATGTGCCGCGACAACAACCTGCCGTTGCGCGTGTTCGACCTGACCAAGCCGGGCGAGTTGCTGCGCATCGTGCGCGGCGAGGACGTCGGGACGCTGGTCACCAATTCGTAGCTGGGAGAACGCCCATGCTGGAAGACGTCAAGAAAGACGCCAACGAGCGCATGAACAAGTGCGTGACGGCGCTGAAGAACGAGCTGAAGAAGGTGCGCACCGGCCGTGCGCACACCAGCCTGCTGGAGCACATTCGCGTCGAGTACTACGGTAACCTGGTGCCGCTCAATCAGGTTGCCAACCTGGGCGTCGAGGATGCGCGCACGCTGACTGTGACCCCCTGGGAGAAGACCATGGTGCAGGTGGTCGAGAAGGCGATCATGACATCCGACCTCGGACTGATGCCGAACACCGCCGGCACCGTGATCCGCGTGCCGATGCCGCCGTTGACCGAGGAGCGCCGCCGCGACCTCACCAAGGTCGTGCGTCACGAGGCGGAGAACGCCCGCGTCGCCGTGCGCAACGTCCGCCGCGACGTCATGAACGAGCTCAAGGAAATGCTCAAGGAAAAGATGATCTCGCAGGACGACGATCGGCGCGCGCACGACGAGGTGCAGAAGCTGACCGACCGGCACGTCGCCGAGATCGACCAGTTGCTCGCGGAAAAAGAAAAAGAGCTGATGCAGGTCTGAATGGGAAAGACCGCAGAGCACAGCGGCGTGCCGCGGCACATTGCAGTCATCATGGACGGCAATGGCCGGTGGGCTGCTGCGCGCGCGCTGCCGCGTCCCGCGGGTCATCGGATGGGCGTGAAGGCCGTCAAGCAGATCGTCGAGAACTGCGCGCAGCGCCGCGTGCAGGTGCTGACGCTGTTCGCGTTTTCGAGCGAGAACTGGCAGCGGCCGAAGGAAGAAGTCTCGATGCTGATGAGCCGCTTCCTGCAGGCGCTCGACGATGAAGTCGCGGACCTGCACGAGAACGGCATTCGCCTGACGTTCGTCGGTAATTTGCAGCAGCTGTCGCCAGCGCTGCGCGAGCGCATGGCCGCGGCGGTTGCGCTCACGGCGGGCAATGGCGCCATGACGCTCGTCATCGCCATCGCTTATGGCGGGCGCTGGGACATTGCTTGCGCCGCACGCCGGCTCGCCGAGCGCTGCGTCGCCGGCGAGCTGCGGGCCGATGACATCGATGCAGCGCTGCTCGGCGAGCAACTGTCGCTGGCCGGCTTGCCCGATCCCGATCTGTTGATCCGCACCGGCGGCGAGCAGCGCATCAGCAATTTTCTGCTCTGGAATCTCGCGTACACGGAGCTGTACTTCTGCGACGCGCTGTGGCCCGATTTCGGCGAGCGCGAGCTCGACGCTGCGATCGCGCATTTCGGCAGACGCCAGCGTCGCTTCGGGCTCGCGCCCGAGCAGGCCGGGACGCGCTGATGCTGCGCGAGCGCGTCATTACGGCGTTGATCCTCGCCGCGCTAGTGCTGCTGGTCATCTTCTTGCTGCCGCACGCCGGGACGATGGCGGCGCTCGCGTTGCTGGTCGTTGCAGCGGCGTGGGAGTGGTCGGCGTTCCCGCGCTTCACCCAGCATTCAGCGAGAATCTCCTATGTAGCGTTCGTGGCCGTCTGCGTCGCGGCCTCGTGGTGGTATGGCGTCGAACGCGAGGAGATGGACCGCCTGATCCAGGCGGCGCTGGCGTGGTGGGTATTCGCACTGGTCTGGGTCGCGATCGCACCTGCACGGGTCAATCGCGTCACCGCCGCTGGCGCTGGCCTGCTGGTGCTCGTGCCGGCGTGGCTTGCGCTGGCGCGCCTGCACGCGGCTCAGCCTCAGCTGCTGTTGTTCCTGATCCTGCTGGTCGTCGCCGCGGATGTCGGCGCGTATTTCGCCGGTCGCCGCTTCGGCCACAACAAGCTCGCGCCGCGCGTCAGTCCAGGCAAGACCTGGGAAGGCGTGCTGGGCGGCTTCGTTGCCGCAGCGCTGATGGCCGCTCTCGGTGTGTGGTGGTTCAAATTAGATGCGCCGCGGTTTCTCGCGCTGTGCCTCGTCGTCGTCGTCGCTTCGATCATCGGCGATCTCACCGAGAGCTTGTTCAAGCGCCACGCCGGGTTGAAGGACAGCGGCCGGCTGTTGCCGGGGCATGGCGGTCTGCTGGACCGCGTCGACAGCGTGACGGCGGCGGCGCCGGTCTTCCTGATCGGTCTCGAACGCCTGGGGTTGCTCAGATGAGCGCGCCGCTGCGCGTCGCGGTGCTGGGCTCGACAGGCAGCATCGGGCTGAACACGCTGGACGTGCTCGAGCGTCATCGTGACCGCTATGAAGTTTTCGCGCTCGCCGCGCGCAGCAACGTCGCGCGTTTGCGGGAGCAATGTCTGCAACATCGGCCGCGATTTGCGGTCGTCGTTGACAACTCAGCAGCCACGCTCCTGGCAGCGCAGCTGCGCAGCGCAGGATCGCCGACCGAAGTGCTCACGGGCGAGCAGGCGTTGAGCGACATTGCCGCGCATGCCGAGGTCGACACGATCATGGCGGCCATCGTCGGCGCTGCCGGCCTCGCTTCCAGTCTCGCTGCCGCTCGCGCGGGCAAGCGCATCTTGCTGGCAAACAAAGAAGCGCTGGTCATGTCTGGACCGCTGTTCGTGGAAGCCGTGCGCGAGGGCGGAGCGACGCTGATCCCAGTCGACAGCGAGCACAACGCCATCTTTCAGTGCATGGGCGGCAGTCGCGCGTCCGGAGTGCGCCGCGTGCTGCTCACGGCCTCGGGCGGGCCGTTCCTGCGCACGCCCGCGGCGGATTTACGTAATGTCACGCCCGATCAGGCTTGCGCTCATCCCCGCTGGGTCATGGGACGCAAGATTTCCGTCGACTCGGCAACGCTCATGAACAAGGGGCTGGAGCTGATCGAAGCGTGCCTGTTGTTCAGCTTGCCGGCCCGCCAGGTCGATGTGGTCGTCCACCCGCAGAGCATCGTGCATTCGCTGGTTGAATACGTGGACGGCTCGATGCTGGCGCAACTGGGCAATCCCGACATGCGTACGCCAATTGCGCACGCGCTGGGCTGGCCGGAGCGGCTGAGCTCGGGTGTAGAATCGCTCGACATTCTGCGCGCCGCCCGCCTCGATTTCGAAGCGCCCGACCTCGAGCGTTTCCCCGCCCTGGCCCTGGCGCGCAGCGCTGCGGAAGCGGGCGGCACGGCGCCGGCGGTGCTCAACGCTGCGAACGAAGTTGCGGTTGGCGCGTTCCTCGAAGGGCGCTGCCGGTTTACGGACATCGTCGCGTTGATCGAGCGAGTGCTGGCGCGGCGGCCCGCGATGCCGGCGGACTGCGTAGCAGACATTCTGGCTGCAGACGGTTGGGCACGCCGCGAGGCGCAGACTGCAATCGCCGGCCCTGCAGGAGTTCATGCATGATTTCGACCGATAGCCCGCTGCAATTCGTCATCAACGTCGCAGCGTTCATCGTGGCGATCGGCGTGCTGGTCGCGGTGCACGAGTTCGGGCATTTCTGGGTCGCGCGCAAGCTCGGCATCCGCGTTCTGCGCTTCTCCATCGGTTTCGGCAAGCCGCTGTATCGCCGGGTCATCGGCAAGGATCCGGTCGAGTTCGTGGTCGCTGCGGTGCCGCTCGGCGGCTACGTGAAGCTGCTCGACGAGCGCGAAGGCAACGTCGCGGAGCGCGATCTGCCGCGCGCTTTCAATCGCCAGCCCGTGTGGAAGCGCATCGCGACGCTGCTCGCCGGCCCGGGCATGAACCTGATTTTCGCAATCGCGCTTTACTGGGTGTTGTTTACCGCCGGCGTGCCGGCCATCAAGCCCATCATCGGCGAGATCACGCCGGACTCGATCGCCGCCCGCGCCGGGCTGCGCTACGAGGACCAGATCCTGCAGATCGGCGGTCGACCGACGCCGACGCTCGAGGCCGCAACGCTGGCGATCATCGAAGACCTCACCGACGACGGCACCATCGACATGACTGTGCGCGGCGTCGACGGCGCAGAGCGCGATCTGTCGCTGCCGGTCGGCGAGCGTAGTCGCGCGCTCACGCAGCCCGAGGCGCTGCTGCCTGGGCTGGGCTTCGAGATCTGGCGGCCGCGGGTCAAAGCGATTATCGGCCTCGTCAACAAAGGCACTGCCGGCGAGCGGGCGGGGTTGAAGGTCGGCGATGAGATCCTGGCGATCGACGGCGAGCAGATCGCGCACTTTCAGCAGCTGGTGAACCGCGTGAAGCCCAACCCGGGACGCACAGTCACCCTGCAGGTGCGCCGCGACGGCGCGGTCCGCGACATGAAAGTCACCATCGGCGAGGATTCGAAAGGCGGGCGCAAGACCGGGCTGATCGGTATCGCGCCGAAGGATCAGCGGATTCCTACCGGCCGCACGCTGGAGGACATGCTGACCCTGCAGAAGTACGGCCCGGTCGCGGCCGTCGGGCAGGCAGCGGCCAAGACCTGGGACACTTCGGTGTTCACGTTGCGAATCGTGGGCCGCATCATCACCGGCGACGTTTCGCTGCAGGCCATCTCCGGGCCGATCAGTATCGCGGAAACAACAGGTTTCGCTGCGCGGCAGGGCTGGCGAACCTTCCTCGGCACGCTGGCGCTGATCAGCATCAGCCTGGGCGTGCTGAACCTGCTGCCGATCCCGATTCTCGACGGCGGACAAGTGGTTTATCAGCTTGCGGAACTGGTGAAGGGCGGACCGGTCTCAGAGCGTGCACAGCTGCTCGGCCAGCAGATCGGCATAGCGATGCTGATCCTGATGATGACGCTGGCGTTTTATAACGACATCGCACGACACTTGAACTGAGTCAGAAGGGGTCCCGGCCGATGCGTTTGAAGTCGATTATTCACGCGACCCTCGCGTTGGCCGCCGCGGGTGCGCTGTGCGAGCCCGCTGCAGCACAGCTCCTGCCGGGAGCCGCGCCGGCCCGCGCCGATGACGGACAATTCACCGTCGGCGACATCCGCATCGAGGGCCTGCAGCGCATCTCCGAAGGCACGGTCTACAACTACCTGCCGATCAACATCGGCGACCGCCTCGATCAGCGCCGCGTCGCCGAGGCGCTGCGCGCCCTCTACGACACCAAGTTCTTCCGCGACGTCGAGATCCGCCGCGAGGGCGGCACGCTGGTCGTCGCTGTCCTCGAGCGTCCTTCGATCGAGAGCTTCGAGATCAAGGGCAACAAGGACATCAAGACCGAGGATCTGCAGAAGTCGCTGCGCAACGTCGGCCTCGCGACCGGCAAGACCTTCGACCAGTCGGTGCTCGACGAGGTCAAGCAATACCTCACCGACCAGTACTTCTCGCGCGGCAAGTACGCCGTGCGGGTCGACGCCAAGGTCGAGGAGGTGCCGGGCAACAAGGTCAAGCTGACGATCGACGTCACCGAGGGCAAGCGTGCCCGCATCCGCCAGATCAACATCGCCGGCAACACCGCGTTCGACGACGCGACGCTGCTCGATCAGTTCGAGCTGAAGACGCCGAACTGGCTGTCGTGGTATCGCTCCGACGACCGCTACGCGCGCGAAGCGCTGTCGGGCGACCTCGAGAAGCTGCGCTCCTACTACATGGACCGCGGCTACGCGAATTTCGCCGTGACCTCGACGCAGGTGGCGATCGCGCCGGAGAAGGACGACATCTTCATCACGGTCAACGTGCACGAAGGCGACGTCTTCAAGGTCTCGGACGTGAAGCTGGCCGGCAACATGGTCGTGCCGGAGTCGGAGCTGAAGCGGCTGATCTTCATGCGGCCCGGCTACCAGTACTCGCTGCGCGCCGTGACTGCGACCACCGAAGCCATGAAGGCGCGGCTCGGCGTCGACGGCTACGCGTTCGCCACCATCGATCCGGTGCCGCAGGTGAATCCGGACACCAAGGAAATCACGCTGACGTTCGTGGTCGACCCGAAGAACCGCGTGTACGTGCGGCGCGTGAACTTCAACGGCACCTCGGGCGTGAACGACGAAGTGTTCCGGCGCGAGATGCGCCAGCTCGAAGGCGCGTACCTGTCGAACAACGCGGTCGAGCGCTCCAAGCAGCGCATCCAGCGCCTGCCGTTCATCGAGAAGGTCGAGGTCGAAACCAACCAGGTGCCGGGCGCGGCCGACCTGGTCGATGTCGATTTCCAGATCGAAGAGGGCCTGCCGGGCCAGTTCGGCGGCGGCGTCGGTTACTCCGAGTCGCAGTCGGTGATCCTGCAGGGCAACTTCGTGCACTCGAACTTCATGGGCACCGGCAACCGCATCGCCGCCGAGATCAACTCCGGCCGCTATGCGAAGTCGTTCAGCTTCTCGCACACCGACCGCTACACGACGATCGACGAAGTGCAGCGCACGATCTCGCTCGGCTACCGCGACGTCACGCAGTTCACCTCGGCGGCTTCGGACTTCGACACCGAGACCGTGACGCTCGGTCTCAACTACGACTGGCCGATCACGGAATTCCAGTACGTCGGCGTCGGTGTCACGGCGCAGCGCTCCGAGCTGGTCACCACCGAAGGCGGCAGCGCCGACCAGGCCGTCGACTGGGTGCGCAACAACGGCAACCCGCGCGTCACCTGCCGGCAGGTGATTCTCGACGACGACTGCAACGACATCGCCGAGTTCGAGGTCGTGAGCAGCAAGTTCGACGCGTACGAGCTCAACCTCGGCTGGCGCTACGATTCCCGCAACCGCGCGATCTTCGCCGACCGCGGCATGCGCCATCGCTTCAACGTCGGCTACACGCTGCCGGGGAGCGAAGTCGAGTACTGGAGCGCCTCGTACGACTACCTGCAGTTCGTACCGATCTGGCGCCAGTTCACGATCATGTTCAATGCGGAGCTGGCTTACGGCCGTGCGCTCGGCGATACGACGGCGCTGCCGCCGTACCGTCAGTACTTCGCCGGCGGGCCGGATTCGGTCCGCGGCTTCCGCGAGTCGCGGCTCGGTCCGAAAGACAACTTCGGCCGGCCGTACGGCGGCAACATCAAGACGGTGGCGCAGACCGAATTGCTGCTGCCGATCCCGGAAAAGTGGCGCAACAGCGCGCGCTTCAGCCTGTTCTACGACATCGGCAACGTGTTCTCGGACCAGAACATCGTGTTCCGGGCGAACCCGCAGATACGTCCTCCCGGCCCCCTCGACCCGAACTTCGTTCCCGCGGAAATCGACTATGGCTTCAAGTATAGTGAGCTGAAGCAGGCGGTCGGCGTGGCCGTGCAATGGCTGGCCCCGTTGGGCGTGTTCCGGTTCAGCTACGCGATGCCTTTGAACGACAAGCGCGGCGACACCCTGACGCGTTGGGGTGACGAGGTCGAGGGGTTCCAGTTCTCGATCGGCCAGGCGTTCTGACAAGCATTACTCAAGTATCGAGGTCAATCCTACATGGCACGTTTGAGTCCCAGTTCGATTATTGCGGGTCCGATTCTGGCGGGCATGACTCTGCTCGCGCCGCTGGGTGTTGCGCACGCGGAGATGAAGATCGCGGTGGTGAACGTGCCGCGGCTGCTCGACGAGGCGCCGCAGGCGAAGTCGGCGATGCAGGCGCTGCAGGACGAGTTCGCGCCGCGCCAGAAAGAGATCATGTCGACGCAGAAGGAACTGAAGGCGAAGGAAGAGAAGCTGAATCGCGACGGCGCGGTGATGGCCGAGAACGAGCGGCGCAACGCCGAGAAGGATCTGCGCGACGGTCAGCGCGAGCTGGCACGCAAGCAGAACGAGTACGTCGAGGATCTGAACCTGCGTCGCAACGAAGAGATCGGCAAGCTGCAGCGCTCGCTGCTGCAGGAAGTGCAGGCGTTCGCGCGCACCTCGAGCTACGACCTGATCGTGGGCGAGGGCGTCCTCTACGTGAACGAGTCGATGGACATCACTGCTCAGGTGCTGAGCGCTCTGCAGGCTCGATACAAGGCGACCGGCGGCGCTGCCCCGAAGCCTGCCACGCCGAAGCCGGCGACGCCGCCGCCGCCTCAGAGCAAGCCACAACAGTAAGGCCAACCGCAGCGGACAGCGCTCGTGAGCACCGCTACCCTAGGTGAGCTCGCGGTCCGCTTCGGCTGTACCCTCCAGGGCGATCCCGATGTGCGCATCGCGCACGTCGCGACGCTGGAGCGCGCGGACCCGCAGGCGCTGACCTTTCTCGCGAATCCCCGTTACCGGCGTTACCTGCCGCAGACGAAGGCCGGTGCGGTCGTGCTGGAGGCGCAGTTCGCCGCGGAGTGCCCGGTCCCCGCTCTCATCGCGAAGAATCCGTACGCCACCTACGCGCGGATTGCGGCGCTGCTGCATCCCGCGCCGTCGGTCATTCCCGGCCGGCACCCGACGGCAGTCATCGATTCGAGCGCTGTGATCGATCCGTCTGCCGCTATCGGGCCGCTGGCGGTGATCGGCGCGCGAGCGCGCATCGGCGCGCGCTGCACGATCGGTCCCGGTTGTGTGCTCCTCGATGACGTGACGACCGGCGCGGATACACGCCTCGTCGCAAGCGTCACGCTGTGCAGCTCGGTCGCGATCGGCGAGCGCTGCACGCTGCACCCCGGCGTCACCATCGGAGCGGATGGCTTCGGCTTCGCGCCCGATGCAGACGGGCTGGTGAAGGTGCCGCAGATCGGCGGCGTACGCATCGGCAACGACGTCGAAATCGGCGCCAACACCACCATCGACCGCGGCACGATCGAGGACACGGTGATCGAGGACGGCGTCAAGCTCGACAATCAGATCCAGATCGGCCACAACGTGCGCATCGGCGCTCACACCGTGATCGCGGGTTGCACCGGGATCTCGGGCAGCACGACCATCGGCGCGCGCTGCATGATCGCCGGGCAGGTCGGCATGGCCGGCCACCTGAGCATCTGCGACGACGTGGTCGTGACCGGCCGTTCGTTTGTGAACAGCAGCATCCGCAAGCCGGGTTACTATTCCGGCGGCCTCACGGTCGACGAGGCGGCGCGATTCCGCAAGAATGCCGCGCGCTTCCACCGGCTGGACGAGCTCGCGCGCCAGGTGCGCCGGCTGACCGGCGGGGCGCCGGAGCCGGACGAGAGCGCAGACGAATGAAAGGGGTGGGGATGACTGAAGTCTTGACGATGGACATCCAGGAAGTGATGCGCCGGTTGCCGCATCGCTATCCCTTCCTGCTGGTGGATCGCGTGCTCGAGTGCGTGGCCGGGCAGTCGATCCGCGCGCTCAAGAACGTCACGGTCAACGAGCAGTTCTTCCCCGGGCACTTTCCGCATCGGCCGGTGCTGCCGGGCGTCATCATCCTGGAAGCGCTGGCGCAGACCGCAGGCATCCTCGCGTTCGTGACCGCGGGCGTATATCCGGACGAGAGCCGTCCGATGTACTTCGTCGGCATCGACAAGGCGCGCTTTCGCCGCCCGGTCGTCCCTGGCGATCAGCTGGTTCTGAAAGCAACGCTGGAACGCTCGATGCGCGGCATCTGGAAGTTCTCGACAGTCGCCGAAGTGGACGGCGAGGAGGCGACCAGCGCCGAGATGATGGTGGCGCCCGGAACGAAATGACCCGAGTATGGCCATCCACCCCACCGCACTCATTGCCGCCGATGCCTCGCTGGCGCCGGACGTCGAAGTCGGCGCCTACAGCGTGATCGGCCCCGGCGTCACGATCGGCGCCGGCACCTGGGTCGGGCCGCACGTCGTGATCGAAGGCCCGACCGCGATCGGCCGCGAGAACCGCATCTTCCAGTTCGCCTCGATCGGCGCGGCGCCGCAGGATTTGAAGTACAACGGCGAGCCGACGCGTTTGGAGATCGGCGACCGCAACACGTTCCGCGAGAACTGCACGATCAACCGCGGTACGACCAAGGACCAGCTGGTCACGCGCATCGCCGACGACAACTTGTTCATGGCCGGCTCGCACGTCGGGCACGACAGCGTGATCGGCTCGCATTGCGTGTTCGCGAACTACGCGACGCTCGGCGGCCACGTCGAGATGGGCGACTGGGTGCACATGGGCGGCTTCTCCGGCGTGCACCAGTTCTGCGTGGTCGGCGCGCATGCCTTCATCGCCAACAACACGGCGGTGACGCGCGACGTGCCGCCGTTCGTGATGGCCGTCGGCCGGCCGGCGGAGCCGCACAGCGTGAACTCAGAGGGTCTGAAACGGCGCGGCTACACCGCCGAGCAGATCCGCAATATCCGCGATGCTTACCGCATCCTGTATCGCTCGCAGCTGAAGCTGCACGAGGCAACCGAGCAGCTCAATCAGCGCGCGGCCGAGCAGCCGGAGCTGGCGCCGCTGGTCGCGTTCCTCAACGATTCCACGCCGCGCCGCGAGCGGGTCGGCATCGTGAGGTAAGCGGTGGGTCAGGCGACCGGTGCCGGTCCTCGCATCGTCCTCGTCGCCGGCGAAACCTCGGGCGATAATCTCGGCGCACATCTGATCGAAGCGCTGCGCGCTCGCTTGCCGGGCGCGCGGTTCGCCGGCATCGCGGGCCCGCGCATGATCGCGGCCGGCTGCGAGCCTTGGGAGCGCGCCGAAGATCTCGCAGTGATGGGGCTGTTCGAGATCCTGCCGCATTTGCCGCGGCTGCTGCGCATCCGCCGCAAGCTGCTCGCGCGCGTGCTCGCGGAGCGGCCGGATGTCTACATCGGCGTCGATGCCAAGGAGTTCAACCTGCGGGTCGCGCCACGCTTGAAGGAGCGCGGCATCCGCACCGTGCAGTACGTGAGCCCGCAGATCTGGGCCTGGCGCCAGGGGCGGGTGCGGACGATCGGGCGGGCGGTCGATCTGGTCCTGTGCCTGCTGCCGTTCGAGAAGCGCTTCTACGACGAGCACGGCGTGCACGCCGTGTTTGTCGGTCATCCGCTGGCCGACCAGATTCCGCTGCACCTGGATCCGCGCGCGGCGCGCGCTGCGCTCGGGCTCGACCCGGAGGGCACCTACGTCGCGTTGCTGCCCGGCAGCCGGCACGGCGAGGTCGCGCGACTGAGCCCGGACTTCGCCGCGACGGTCGCCTGGCTGAGCCAGCAGCGCCCCGGACTGAAATTCGTCGCTGCGCTCGCCAACGAAGGGGCCCACCGCACGTTCGCTGCCGCGCTCACCGCGGCCGATGTGCGCGATCGCGTGACTCTG
>Ga0268265_10000227_pt1 | contig 65261 bp, 46 predicted proteins | sample KBSSwiS52_FD_190355 | JGI IMG/M metagenome (GOLD analysis project Ga0268265, IMG submission 190355) | Switchgrass rhizosphere microbial communities from Kellogg Biological Station, Michigan, USA - KBS Switchgrass S5-2 (SPAdes) (version 2) | ecosystem: Host-associated > Plants > Roots >... | reverse complement strand
CTCCGAATGACGGTCGGCTGAGTTGATCCGCGCGCAGTCTCGACGCGTCGGGCTTAACCGGACTCGACTATTTCGCGGCGGTGGTAGTTCCCGCCGTCGCCGTGTGCAGGCCTTCGACGTACGAGGCCAGCGCGGCGATGTCGGTGTCGGAGAGCTTCTTGGCGATGGCGGGCATGATCTTGGCGTTCGTGTCGTCGTTCCAGGTCGTGCCGCCCTTCCAGTCCTTGAGCTTGGCCGTCACGTAGTCGGCCCATTGTCCGGCGAGCTGCGGGAAACCGGCTCCGGCCATGCCGCGTCCGTCGGGACCGTGGCAGGCCATGCAGGCCGGCACGCCAAGATCGGCGTCGCCGCCGCGATAGAGCGCCTGGCCGCGATCGAGCAGTTTTTCGTCGGCGACGCCCGCCAGCGAACGCTTGGCCGCGAAATACGCGCCGATGTCGTGCATGTCCTGCTGCGAAAGACTCGCCGCGAAGCCCATCATGATCGGGTTCTGGCGCTTCTGCGTCTTGAACAAGGTGATCTGCCGCGCGATGTAAGCCTCGTTCTGGCCGGCGAGCTTGGGATACTGCTTGTCGCTCGAATTGCCGTCCATGCCGTGGCAGGCACCGCACGCCGCGGCCTTGCCTTCGCCGGCCTTGGCGTCGCCGAGAACCAGCCCCGCAGCTTCCGGCGCGGCCGCCGGAGCCTCGGCGGGCGCAGGGGTGTTCTGCGCGGCCGGCTGCGTATCGTTGGCCGGTTGCGCAGGCGTCTGCGCCTCGGCCGTCGCAACGGCAATCAGCAGCGACAGCGCAAAAACTCGCCGAAAGCTCATACACTTAACTCCGCAAACCCAAGGGGAAAAAGACCGGCCCGCCACCGCGCAAGCTGCGGCATCGAAGGCGGACGGATAACCTTGGAATTATCCCCTGCGCGCCGGAAGGCGGTCAAACCGCTGCCGAAAGCCGGAACCGGTTCCGATTGCCATCCTCCGGTTGCCATCCAATGCGTCGCGCCCCGCGACGATGAATAGTCGAGTCCGACGAAAACCAGCGGCCACGTCATCCCATGAAGAACAATCCATTTCGCGTCGCGCACTATCTGACCAACGCGCACCGTCTCGACCAGCTGCCGCCCGACGCCGGCGCCGAGATCGCGTTTGCCGGCCGATCGAATGCGGGCAAGTCGAGCGCGCTGAATGTGATCTGCGATCAGCAGGGACTCGCGCGGACGTCGAAGACACCCGGCCGCACGCAGCAGCTCGTCGTGTTTCCGCTCGACGATACGCATCGCCTGATCGATCTTCCCGGCTACGGCTACGCCAAAGTGCCGGACAAGCTGCGCGAACACTGGCGCGGCACGATCGACGCGTACCTTCGCACGCGAAACGCGTTGCGCGGCGTCGTGCTGGTCATGGACGCGCGTCATCCCTTGAGGGAATTCGATCGGCTGATGCTCGGCTTCGCCGCCGCGACCGGACGCAATTGTCTTTGCCTTCTGACCAAGTCGGACAAGCTATCGCGCGGCGAGAGCCTGCGCGTGCTCGCCGCCGTGCGCAAGGAAATTGTCCAGCTCGCTCCGTCCGCGCAAGCGCAGCTCTTCTCTTCGCTGAGCAAGAGCGGCGTCGACGAAGCGCGAGCCACGCTTGCGGAATGGCTTTTCGCAGCCGACGCGTGAGCTAGTCCGCGCGCGTGGCACGCCGCATTCGCGCGTGCTATAACCGGTGCGGGGCTGTGCGGCGAAATGGGGATTTCGAGCGCACGCAAGTTGCGTCACTCTTGATCATCGAGATTCGTCCGTACGTCCGCATTCGCGGCACGGCCCACTTCGCGTCGGCCTTGGGAGGACTCGGCATGATTTCGAAACTGTCGTTCGCAGGCGGCCTCGCGGCCGCGATCGCTTTGATTGCACTCATCGCAGAACCCGCGCAGGCGCGCACCAGCGCGCAAGCGTTGCGCTATGTCGGCGCCATCGCGCAGTTGCCATCCGCAGCAGCACCGGAAGGCGTCGACTTCACCGAAAACTTCGACAGCTACACCGCCGGCGACAACGTGCACGGGCAGGGCGGCTGGAAAGGCTGGGCGAACGATCCGAACGCGGGCGCGCTCGTCGACGACACGCACAGCGTCAGTCCGTCGAACTCGATCGCGATCGAAGGCCCGAGCGATCTGATCCACGAATTCTCAGGTTATACGAGTGGTGCCTGGGTCGTAACCGCGAAGATGTTCATCCCGTCCGATTTCGCGGGCGAAACATATTTCATTTTCGAGAACGTCTATTCCGACGTCGACCAGAGCATCATCAGCTGGTCGACCCAGGTCGTGTTCCGGAGCGCAAGCGGCACGGTCGAGAATTTCGACGGCTCGGCCGATCCCGGCAGCATGCCGTACGTCACCGACGAGTGGGCCGATCTTCGGCTCGAGATCGATCTCGACGCCGACCTGCAGACGTTCTATTACAACGGGGTCGTGCTGTATTCGGGATCGTGGACGCAGCAGTTCCCGGGTCAGACCGTGCCCGGGAGCCTCAATATCGGCTCGATCGATCTTTTCGCCTCAGGTTCAACGACCGTCTATTACGACGACATCGCGCTAGTGCCTCTCGCCGCGTACGCCTTCACGCTCGATGCCGCCACGACCGAAGGATCGGGACCGCCCGGAAGCACGGTCACGTACACGCTGACGATCTCCAACACCGGCACGCAGCAGGATACCTACGACATCAGCGCAATCGGCATGAACTGGACGGCGACGCCGTCGGCGACCACCGTCACGGTCGACGCCGGGCAGCGCGCGACGTTCGATGTCGCCGTCGACGTCCCGGATACCGTAGCCATCGGCAGCCTCGATACCGCCGCAGTGACCGTCACCTCCGAGGGCGATCCCGGCACAACGGCAGATCTCACGCTGACGACCACCGCGGCGCTGCCCGACGAGATCTTCTCGGACGGTTTCGAGAACCCGCTCTAACCATCGAGCCTGAAAAGCGAGCCGCCGGCCGCCACCGGCCGCGCGGCTCGCACGCTTGGCAAGTTTCGGTCGCCGGCAGCCCTTTCAACGACGCCTCGATGGCCCCATAGTCCGGGACCCCAAGTCGAGGCAGCCTCGTGTCCGGACCGTCCGCCGTCAGCGAAACACCGATCACCGATCGCGCCCAGCTGGTCGAATACATGGTGTCCGGCGGCAAGCCCGCCGGCGACTGGCGCATCGGCACCGAGCACGAGAAGTTCGGCTTTCGTCTCGATGATCTGAGGCCGCCGACCTGGGAAGGCGAGCGCGGCATCGGTCGGCTGCTCGAAGGCATGACGCGCTTCGGATGGCAACGCGTGGAGGAGAACGGCAAGCTCATCGCGCTGTTGCGCGACAACGCCTCGGTGACGCTGGAACCTGCCGGCCAGCTCGAGCTTTCCGGCGCGCCGCTGGCGACGATCCACGACACCTGCTGCGAAGTCACGCGGCATCTCAAAGAAGTGAAGACGGTCGCCGACGAGCTCGGCGTCGGTTTCCTCGGCATGGGATTCCAGCCGAAGTGGCGCCGCGAGGACATGCCGTGGATGCCCAAAGGCCGCTACGCGATCATGCATCGCTACATGCCGAAGGTCGGCTCGCTTGGCCTGGACATGATGACGCGCACCTGCACCGTGCAGGTCAATCTCGATTTCGCCGACGAAGCCGACATGGTGAAGAAATTCCGTGTCGGCCTCGCGCTGCAGCCGATCGCGACCGCGCTCTTCGCCGACTCGCCGTTCACCGAAGGCAAGCCGAACGGCTATCAGAGCTACCGCTCGCACATCTGGACCGACACCGATCCCGATCGCACCGGCATGCTCGACTTCGTCTTCGAAGATGGCTTCGGTTTCGAGCGCTACGTCGACTATCTTCTCGACGTGCCGATGTATTTCAGCTATCGCGACGGCAGCTACATCGACCTTGCCGGAAAATCGTTCCGCGATTTCCTCGCCGGAAAACTGCACGAGCTTCCCGGCGCGACGCCGACGCTGAAAGACTGGGCCGATCACATGACGACCGCGTTTCCCGAAGTGCGGCTCAAGAAATATCTCGAGATGCGCGGCGCGGACGGCGGACCCTGGAATCGTCTTTGCGCGCTGCCGGCGTTTTGGGTCGGACTTCTTTACGACACGACCGCGCTCGATGCGGCGTGGGATCTGGTCAAGGATTTCACGCGCGAAGAACGCCATGCGCTGCGCGATGGCGTGCCGAAATACGCGCTGAAGCTTCCATTCCGCAAAGGACGCGCGCGCCACCTTGCGGTCGAAGCGCTGCGAATCGCGACTCAGGGACTGAAGCGCCGCGCGCAGCTCAACAAGAACGGTGCGGACGAAAGCATCTATCTCGATCCGCTGATCGAGATCGTCGATGCCGACCAGACGCCGGCGGAGCGCAAGCTCGAGTTGTTCCAGGGCGAGTGGCGCGGCGACATCGATCGGGTATTCAGCGAATTCGCTTATTGATTGCGTCTCCCGCAACGAACGCGGGAGACAGCGATTGCACGCGAACCTACGCCGCGGTTGCGCGACTCAGCAGCCGCGCCTGTTTGAGGCGCGTCATGTCCTTGTCGAACGTCGCCGTGTAGTCGCAACCCGCGTGCTCGCCGACGAGCGCGATCAGCGCGTCGGCAAAGTCGGCACCGCGGCGATACGCCTCCAGCGCGCGCCAGGCGAGCGACGGCGCCTCGAGGCGAAAGCGCGCGACTTCGAACAATCGTTCCAGCGTCGTCGCGATCGGGTTTCGCGCATAGCCGTACGCGGCCTCGAGCACCCACACGAACTCGCACAGCACGATCGATGCGATCCAGCCGGGCTCGTCTTCGCTCAACGTCGACTCGATGAAGTGATTGGCCGTCGCAGCCTGGCGCGCGTCGTCCTGCACGACGTAGCGAACCAGCACATTGGTATCGATGCCGATCATCGCGTCAGCGCCTCGCGCGCTTGCGGACGGCAGCATTCATCGCTTCGATCGTCACAGGTTTCGGCGGCTTGGGCAGCATGCCTTTCAGATCGGTCACGGCACGCGTTGCGGGTTTCAAAAGCACGGTCTTGTCCTCCGTCAGCACGAATTCGATGCGGTCGCCCGGCTCGAGGCCAAGATGACGGCGCACGTCCTTGGGAATCGTGGTTTGTCCCTTGCTGGTCAGCACGGCGGTGCTCATCGTTTTTCTTACCGCGGAGGCGTTTCCTTACTTTAAGGTAAGGCGTCATATTTTTCCAGTCGAGGCGCTCGGCATGACTTTCGGCGCACGCCGCCGAGGTCGCACTGTGCAACAACCTCTTTTCGACTTCTGCCGGGAGGCGCCATGCGTTTGCGTCCGTTGCCGCTTGCGTTCGTTGTAGGGGTTTTGATCGCCGGACCGTCGGCGTTCGCATCCACCAAGCTCCTGCGCTTCCCCGATGTGTGTGGCGACCATGTCGTCTTTACCTACGCAGGCGATCTCTGGACGGCATCGACGCAGGGCGGCGTCGCCGCGCGGCTGACCGCGGGACCGGGTCTCGAACAATCGGCGCGTTTTTCGCCCGATTGCAGTCGCATCGCGTTCACCGGCGAATACGGCGGCGACGATCAGGTCTACGTCATCGCGGCCGGCGGCGGCGAGCCGAAGCAGCTGACGTTCTATCCCGCGCAAGGTCCGCTGCCGCAGCGCTGGGGTTTCGACAATCAGGTGTACGGCTGGACGCCGGACGGCAAGTCGATCCTGTTCCGCGGCTGGCGCGATTCGACGAGCATCTCGCAACCGCACCTCTACACGGTCTCCGTCGAAGGCGGTCTGCCGGACACGCTGCCGATGCCGGTCGCCGGCGTCGGCCGTTATTCGCCGGACGGCAGCCAGATCGTGTATTCGCCGAAGTATCGTGATTTCCGCACCTGGGATCGCTACGTCGGCGGTTGGGCGCAAGATCTTTACATCTACGATTTCGCGTCGAAGTCGGCCAAGAACATCACCAACGATCCGAACACCGATCGCGATCCGGTCTGGATCGGCAATGCCATCTATTTCCTCGCCGATCGCGGCGAGCATCTGAATCTCTACCGCTACGACACCGGCAGCGCCGAGACCAAGCAGCTGACCGACTACAAGAACGCCGACGCGCGCTGGGCGAGCGGCGATTCCAAGGGGCAGCTCGCGTTCGAAGTCGACGGCGTGCTGCACGTCTACGACACCAACGCGAATCAGGATCGCGCGCTCGACATCACGGTGCCGAGCGATCTCGTGCGCACGCGCGCCGAGGAGCGCAGCGTCAAGGACAAGATCGAAGATTTCGCGTTGAGCGCGAACGGCAAGCGTGCCTTGTTCACCGCGCGCGGCGATGTCTTCAGCGCACCGCTGAAAGACGGCATCACGCTCGATCTCACCCACACGCCGGGTGCGCACGAGCGCGAGGCGCAGTTCTCGCCGGACGGCATGCGCATCGCTTACGTTTCCGACCAGAGCGGCGAAGAAGAAATCTGGGTGCGCGATGCGGGCGGCAACAACGCGCATCAGCTGACGAACGAAATGTTCGGCCGTCTCTACGCGCCGCGCTGGTCGCCGGACGGTGCACGCATCGCGTTCGTCGACAGCGAGAGCCGCATCCGTATCGTCGCTGCGACCGGCGGTCCCGCGCCGGTGATCGCCGACGATCCCAACGGATCCCGGCGCGACTATGCCTGGTCGCCGGGCGGCCACTATCTGGCGTATTCGATCACCGACAAAGACACGGTCACCTCGCAGCTCTACGTGCGCGATCTCGTCGCCGGCAAGAGCGTGCGTATCGGCAACACGCGCTTCGATGCGTTTTCGCCGGCATTTTCGCCGGACGGAAAATATCTCTATTTCCTCGGCAACAGGGAATGGACGCCGCAGCTGTCGAACATCGAATGGAACTTCGCCGCGAATCGCGACACCGGCATCCTCGCGGTGACGCTGCGCAAAGGCCTCGACAATCCGTTCGCACCGCCGAACGACAGCGCATCGAAAGACGACAAGAAAGCCGACAAGGCCGACAAGTCGAAAGACGGCGACGACAAGAAGGACAAACCGAAATCCGCGAGCGAGATCGACGATCGCATCGATTTCGACGGTATCGAAAATCGTCTCGTGCGCGGGCCGGTCGACCCCGACAACATCCAGTGGATCGCGGTCACCGCCAAATCGCTGCTCTACGTCGTCAGCGACGGGCAATACTACGGCCGCGACGGCGCGTTCAAGCCCAAGCTCAAGGCGTGGTCGTTCGAGGATCGCAAGAGCGAAGACGTGTTCGAAGGCGTCGACGACATCTCGCTCGCCGCCGACGGCAACACGGTCATGATCCGCAACGACAAGGCCTACAAGCGCATCGACCTCACGGCGAGCAAACCCGAGGCCAAGGATGTCTCGACCGACGGTCTTTACGCGCTGGTCGATCCGAAAGCCGAATACGCCGAAGTGTTCCGCGAAACGTGGCGGCGCTATCGCGATCACTTCTACGTGACCAACATGCATGGTTACGACTGGACTGCGCTGCGCGCGAAATACGAACCGCTCCTGGCCTGGGTCGGCGATCGAAGCGACTTGAATTACGTGCTCGGGCAGATGGTCGCCGAGCTCTCGGTCGGCCACGCGTACGTCAGCGGCGGCGATCTCGGGCTTCCGGCGAAGCCTCACGTGGCGCTGATCGGCGCACGCTTCGAGCTCGATGCGGCGAGTGGCCGCTATCGCATCGGACACATTCTGCCCGGTCAGAACGACGAAGAACGCTACCGCTCGCCGCTGACGGAAGTCGGCGTCGACGTGCACGAAGGCGATTACGTGCTCGCGATCAACGGTCAGCCGCTCGATGCGAAGGACAATCCGTATCGTCTGCTGCGCACGGCGCCGGGTCAGCTCCTTCAGCTCACCGTCAACACTCGACCGTCGACCGACGGCGCACGCACGGTGCTGGTCAAGCCGATCGACAGCGAGGAGCCGCTCGTCTATTTCGCGTGGGTCAAGCACAACCGCGAATACGTCGAGAAGGCGACCAACGGCGAAATCGGCTATCTGCACATCCCCGACATGGGCAGCGACGGCATCCGCGAATTCATCAAGTGGTTCTATCCGCAGCTGCGCAAGCAAGGCCTCGTCGTCGACGTGCGCGACAACGGCGGCGGCAACGTCTCGGCGATGATCATCGAGCGGCTGTCACGCAAATTGCTCGGTCTGGACTACGGCCGCGGCTACGAGATCACCGGCACGTATCCGCAGCAGACGTTCCTCGGCCATCTCGCCGCGCTCTGCAACGGCACGACGGCGTCCGACGGCGACATTTTCTCGTACATGTTCAAGCAGGCCAAACTCGGCCCGCTGATCGGGACGCGTACCTGGGGCGGCGTCGTCGGCATCAACAGTTGGGGTCCCGCGATCGACGGCGGCGAGATCTTCGTGCCGCAATTCGCGACCGCGAACACCGAAGGCCAATACGTGATCGAAGGCCACGGCGTCGATCCCGACATCGTGGTCGAGCAGGATGTCGCAACGCAGCTCGCCGGCAAGGATCCTCAGCTCGACCGCGCGATCGACGAGCTCAAGAAAGCGATCCAGGCCGCACCGGTCAAGCTGCCGCCGCACCCCGAGAACCCGGTCAAGGCGCCGGCCGACATGCGCGCAGCGGGCGTTACCGCACCAGCCGCCGGTTGAGTAATGCATCGCGACCGGCGCAAACCGCGCCGGTCGCGATCATCGAAGGTTACTTCGCTTTCGAATAGCTCGCGCCGCTCGCCAGGATCGACCACTCGATCGTCACGATCGCCTGCGCCTCGGTCGGCTTGCCGTCGCGCATCGCGGCCTTGAAGAGATAACGCTTGATCGCATCGACCGCTGCCTGATCGAGCGACGGCGTTCCGCTCGATTGATAAACGTGCGCTTCCTTGACGGACGCGTCGGCGGCGACGGTCACCATGACGTCGACGACGCCTTCCTTGCGTGCCTGGAACGCATCGAGCGGATAGTCCGGACGCCAGCGCCGGCGCACTTCGGGCGCGCGGAACCGGATGTGCGGACGTACGCCGCCGCCGCCGGTCAACGCTTCGGGTCCGGACGTCGAGCCCGCGCCGTTGCCATCGTTCGCGGTGATGGGACTGGCAGGCTGCCGCGCGAAGTCGGAGCTGCCCGGCGCCTCTACGCCATTCCGCGTCACGATTTTCGCTTCGCGATCGAGCTCGGGTTCCGGACGGCGATGCTGCGCGGGCGCGGATTGCGTGCGGCTCGCGCTCGGCATCGTTTCGGCTTTCGGTGAGATCAGCCCGTTTCTGCCACGCGCCGTGATCGAAGGATTCGGCGCATCCTTGATCTCGACCAACACCATTTGCGAGACCGCGGCGCGAATCGGCTCGCCCCAGCGCGAGGCGAGCAGCCACAAGAGAAACACGGCGTGCAGCAGCAGCACGAAGAACACCGCGAACCACGTCGAACCATCACGAACCCGCGAAACGCCCAACGTCACTGCGTGACCCATGGCTTTCCCCGATCGAGGGTGGCCGGATCATGCTAGGACGATACTTTTCCACTCGCAAGCGCGCCGCCGGAGGCGCAGGCGTCGATGCGCAATTTTTGCTAAGCCGCCTTGACGTCGCGCAAGGTCCAGTGCTTCCCGATCAATAGATCGAGGCGGTGCTTCAAGATCACGTGCGGCAGCGACGTGACGACCTCGACATCGCAATGCAGATCGTGTTGCTCGGCATCCACGGTCGCGGCCGGATCGTTGAGCCCGAGCGCCGGATCGATCGCATCGGGATCGGGCTGCATGCTTCTCCAGCGCTGCCACAGCGACGGCGTGCGCAGCGCTTCCTGCAGGAGGCTCGCGAAACTCTGCGGCGAGCCGCCGTGAAACGAAAGCTCGTGCGATTCGCCGCGTGCGCGCGGCAGGTCGGCGATCGAAATGAAATAGCGCTGCGAGGTCATCCGCGTATCCCTGATGGCGTATGCCCTAGTTTATCAGGCGCGTTTGCAGGCGCGAGCCAAGCGCTCGCGGCCGCAGCGACGCTCGCAAGACAGCTCCAGCCTAGATAGCGTAGCTCGGCCGGAACCAGCACGAGCAGCGGCGCGAGATAAAGCCACGCGCTCGCGAGCAACGCCAATGCGCTCGCGCCGGCGAGCTCATCACGCCTTCGCCACGCGGCCGGCACTGCAATGAGACCGATCGCAAGATACGGCCAACCCGCGAGCACCGGACTCGTTGCGAGCGCCGCGGCGCCTCGCATCAGCGCCTTGTGCAGCGCCGATGTGTTGCGCGCGACCGGCGGGTTGTCGCGATACCGGAATTCATCGTCGACATAGATCAGCTCGCGCGGCCACGTTTCATCGTGCACGCCGAGCAAGGCGCACGCCTGTCGCCAGTGATGCGCGAGCCATGCGCCCGGATGATCGGCGATCGCGTCGAACCACGCGCGGCGCAGCGTCGCGAGCTGCTCCGGCGTGAAATCCTCCATGAACGGATCGCGCATGCCGTGCTGCGTGTTCTGCAGCATGGGCGTGATGCTCCAGTCGCGGAACGCCGCGGCAAGCTCGGGAACGTCGAGGCCGGGCCCGATCATGAACGGTGGCAACAGCATTTCGCCGCTCGCGATCGAGATCGCGGCGAGATCCCATTCGGCGGTCGCAGGCCACAGCGTCACGCGGCGATCGACTTGCGCGTTCACGATCGCCGTTCCTGCCGCGAAGAACGCGCAGAGCGCGATCGTGGCGCCCGCGATGCGAGCGCGTCTCGGTGCGCGCTCGGGTCCGCCATCGGCTAGCCATGCGAACCAGATCGCGAACGGCAGCACGGCCGGCAGAGCGTTGTGGCGCACCGCGCTCGCGTAGAACAGCACCGGCAACGCACCGATCAGCCACAAGCGCCGACCGCCTGCGTGGACGCGCGCAAGCGCACCGGCAACGAAAAGCAAAGAAGACAGCAGCGCGACATCGGTCCAGACATGGCCGCGCAGCAGCCACGGCACCGGTGCAAATCCGACGATGATCATCAACGTGAACATGCGCAGCGCGCCGATCCGGAAAGCGCCAGCGAAAAACGCGAGCCCGCTCCAGAACAGCGCGAGGTGCAACAAGAACACGAGACCCGGACCTTCATGCAACGCATCGAGCGCGCGCCACACGAAGATCAACATCGGCGGCGCGATATCGGTCGTCGCGCCACCGCGCGCCTGCCACCATGTGTACGCGGAATCGAACGACATCTGACCCGGCCACCATGCGGCGCAATCGAACGCGAAGCCGACGGCGGCGATGAGCCAGGGCAGCCATCGCGTCGCGGCGTCGCTCTTCATCGGCTGCGATTCACAAGCGTGCGATAGCAGGCATCAACGCGCTCGCGTTCTGCGCGGGCGTCGCATTGGGCGCGTGATCGAGAACGCCGAACAGTTGCGCGTCGATGCGCGTCTTCAGGGTTTCGAGATTGGCGTCGGCCGCTGCCATTTTAGGATCGATGCGATTGGCGATCCATCCGATGAGATCGCAGCCGTCTTCGCGAATCGCGCGCATGGTGAGAAGCGCATGATTGAGACAACCCAGGCGAAGCCCGACGACGAGAATCACCGGCAGCCGCAGCGCGCGCACGAGATCGGCCTGCATCATCGATTCCGACAACGGCACGGCCCAGCCGCCGACACCCTCGACGACGATGCGATCGGTGCTTGCCGCGAGGCGCTCGTACGCCTCAAGAATCGGCGCCGCGACGATCTCGACGCCCGCTGCTTTTGCCGCAAGATGCGGTGCGATCGCGTCGGGCAGCGCGAACGGATTGCAGAGCGCGTAGTCGGGTCGCGGATCGCTCGATGCGATCAGCGCCAGCGCATCGTCGTTGCGAAGGCCTTCCGGCGTCGCGTCGCATCCGCTCGCGACCGGCTTCATGCCCGTCGCGCGAAGGCCGCGTGCGCGCAGCGCTTCGAGCAGCGCGCAGCTCGCGCGCGTCTTGCCGACGCCGGTGTCGGTACCGCTGACGAAAAGGCCGCTAGCCACGGCGGCAGGCTGGTTCGATGGAGGCGGTCATCCGGGTCGTCTTCGCAAGCCCGTTCAGGCGCGCCGGAGTATGCCAGCGCCTATGGCCGCGCGCGCAAGGCGTACAATGGCGGCCCGTCCGTGGGAATGCGCAATGTTCGCCGCCGCGAAGATCGAGGCCGAAAGCAAGACCGAGCTGTACGACGGCCTCGCCGACCAGGCGCGCGGGCTTCTTGCCGGCGAGCGCGATCGCATCGCCAACGCGGCGAACTTCGCAGCCCTGGTCTGGCACGCGCTGCCGGACATCAACTGGTGCGGATTCTATTTCTTCGACGGCACCGAGCTCGTAGTCGGTCCGTTCCAGGGCAAACCTGCCTGCGTGCGCATCGCGCTCGGCAAAGGCGTGTGCGGAACGGCGGCGGCAAAGCGCCAGACCCAGGTCGTCGAGGACGTATTCGCGTTTCCCGGTCATATCGCCTGCGACGCCGATTCGCGTTCCGAGATCGTCGTGCCGCTCTTCGACGGCGAGAGCTTGATCGGCGTGTGGGACGTCGACAGTCCGAAACCCGCGCGCTTCGACAGCGAGGATCGCGTCGGCATGGAGAGGTTGTGTTCGATATTCGTGGAGTCGCTGCGCGGGTGACGCGGCGCTGGGGGATGCGATGAGCAACGAAAAGATCCGCAACGTGGGTCCCAAGTCTGCCGCATGGCTGCGCCAGGTCGGCGTGCGCACGACGGAGGATCTCTCGCGCGTCGGCCCGGTCGAAGCGTTCATGAAGGTCAAGCGCGCCGGTTTCCGGCCAAGCTTGAATCTCCTCTACGCGATGGCCGGCGCGATGGCGGACTGCCATTGGGCGGAGCTTCCCGAAGAGCGCAAGCAGGAGCTCCTGCTCGAGCTCGATGCCGCGCAATCGGCCAACCCGATCCGTACGCGCTGGGAAAAAGCCGCAGCTGCGAGCGAGCGCTCGACGCGAAATGGCACCGACGACGCGCCGGCCGAAGCGCAATCATCGGGTTTGTTCGACGATCCCGACGCCGAGCCCGCGGAAAGCGGTGGCGACACGGACACCGGCGTCAGCCGCTTCGACTGACGCGAAGCGAATCTACTCGCGCACGACCGCGTAACTGCGCGCATCGTCGCGCCAGCGCGGCGCATCCCTTATCGCAGTCAGCACGTCCGCCGGCGAATCGACCAGCGACCACATCTCCAGGTGCTGCGGATTCATGAAGCGCTGCTCGATCATCTGCACCAGGAATTTCTGCAGCGGATCGTAAAAGCGCAGCGTGTTGACCAGCACGATCGGATTGAAATAGAGGCCGAGACGTTTCAGCGTCAGCCCCTCGAACAATTCTTCGAGCGTGCCGGAACCGCCCGGCAGCGCGACGACCGCGTCCGATCCGGTCAGGAGTCGATGCTTGCGCTCGCGCATGTCCTCGACGACTTCGAGGCTGGCGAGCCCCGGATGCTGCCATTCGACCTCGGTCATGAAGCGCGGAATGATGCCGATCACGTGGCCTCCGGCGGCGATCGCGCCGTTCGCGAGCGATCCCATGAGTCCGACCGCGCCGCCGCCGTAGACGATCGTGCAGTGGGCTTGCGCAAGAATCCGGCCGAGCGATTCTGCGGCCTCGTGATAGGCGCGATCGCAGTATTCGCTGGACGCGCAGTAGACGCAGATGCGCATGGAAGAGGCCTCGGAATGAGCGATCCGATAGCTTGCCTGCGCTCGCCGCGGAAAAAAAGTTTCGCCGTCGTGTGATATTCGCCGCCTGCCGGCGAATCATGGGTTCGACACGGCCGCACGGCCGGAACGGACAGGGGATCAGCGCGTCGTCATGCACATCGCGGCCGACCAGCACGAACGCTTCAGCGCACTGCTCGATCGCCATCGCGGCATCGTGTTCAAGGTGGCCAACACGTACTGCCGCGAGCGCCACGATCGCGAGGATCTCGCGCAGGAGATCGCCGTGCAGCTCTGGCGCGCATTCGCCGATTACGACGCGTCGCGATCGTTCTCGACCTGGATGTATCGCATCGCGCTCAACGTCGCGATTTCTTTCCGGCGCAGCGATCGTCACCGCGCGCATGCCGAGCCGTTCGACGAATCGTTGCACGATGTGCCGGATCGCGACGCATCCGACTACGAAGCGACGGACCAAGCGCGCGTGCTAGAGCGCTTCATGGCTGCGCTCGATCCATTGAACCGCGCGCTGTTGCTGCTTTATCTCGATGAACGTAGCCAGCGCGACATCGCCGAGATTCTCGGCATCAGCGAAAGCAATGTCGCCACCAAGATCGGAAGGCTGAAGCAACGCCTCAGAGACGGCGTTGCGGCCGGCACCTTATAGAGAGGAATTGACGATGGAACTCGATGATCTAAAACCCGCGTTGAAGGCGCGCGAAGCGCGCAGCATGACGGCGCTCGATCTCAAGCTTGCGCAGATCGGCGCGCTCGAAAAGGCGACGTCGCGCCTGCGTCCGCTCAAGTTCTGGCTCATCGTGCAGATGCTCGCCGGCGTCGTGTTCACGATCCTTTTCGCATCGTACTGGTCGGCGCATCTCGACAACGTTCCGCTGATGCTGTGCGGCATCGTCATGCACGCGTACAGCGTGTTGCTGATCGTGTTCGGCGGCATCGAGCTGTCGATGGTCAATCGCGTCGACTACGCGGCACCGGTCGTCGCGATCCAGAAGCAGCTGGCGCGTCTTCGCGCGTGGCGCATCCGCACGCAGGCCTGGCTCGGTCTTCCGCACTGGATCTTGTGGGTTCCGCTGACGCTGATCGCATTCAACGTCTTGTTCGGCGCGGACATCTACGCGAACGCACCGAGCGTCGTCGCGATGTTCTTCGCGGTCGGAATCGCCGGACTCGCCGTGACGTTGGGGCTGTTGCGCTGGGCGCGTGAACCTTCGCGCAAGCGCATCGGCGATTACCTCGACGACAGCGCAGCCGGCAGCAGCCTGCGCAGGACGCAGACGTTCCTCGACGAGATCGCGCGCTTCGAGACCGACTGACGCATGACGGAATCCTAACGAATGCGTCGAAGATCGACGTCGCGTTGTGCGCAGTGGCACGATGCGACGTCAGCCGGCGTTAATGGAGCGCGGCATGCGCTCGACTAAGCTTCGCCGGCCGCGCTCGAAATAAGTCCAATCCATCGACGACGCGCGGCGCCACGCCGCATCAGGGACCACTTCGTTGCAGAGCGACGATCCGCAAGAGCTTTCGTTCGCGACCGATCGCTTGCCGTGGCAGCGCAGCTTGCGCTGGACGCGGCCGACGCTCGACAAGCGTCGCATCGCGTGGGGCGTGCTGCTCGGCATCGTCGTGACGGCGATCGAGCTGATCGGATTCGGGCTCGGCATGCGGCGGCAGATCGCGAAGGAAACGCTTCACGCACCGACCGACGCGGTGCAGGTGTATCTGATTCCGGACACGAACGCCGTGCCGGAACCGCCGGAGATCGAGCCGCCGATCAAACCCGAACGTCCCGCGACGACACAGCGCCGACACCCCGTCGCTCAACGTTCTTCGCGCGCGCCGCGTGCTCTCATCAATGTCGTGTCGACGCCCGAGACGCCGACGTTGCGTCTTTACGATCCGGATGGGCGCATGCGCTTGCCCGACGACGTCACGCCGCGCACGAACGAAGAGATCGGTTTCAGCCAGCACGCTCTCGCGTCGCCGCGCGATGCGTTCGCGCGCGACAATCCCTTGCCGTACGAGCCGACGCGATTCGAGAGCGTGTGGGCACCGAGCCGTGAAACGCTCGGCCGCGAACTCGTGCGCAAGACGACCTGGACGCGCACGTGGCGCACGCCGTGGGGGACCGAGATCGGTTGCACGGTGTCGTTCCTGACGATGCTCGGCGGATGCGGCTGGGGTTTCGCGCCGACTGCGACGATCGAAGAGCTGAAGGCGATGCGCGCCGATCCGCCGATGCTGCGGCATCCGGAATTCGTGAACCCCGACTCGGCGACGACCGGAACTGCGACGGACAAGCCGCCGCCGTCTTCCTCGCCGCTGCTGTTGTCGCTGCCGGTCGAGCCCGTCGATCCGGGTCCGTGACAGCGCCTATTCGACGGTCACGGATTTCGCAAGATTGCGCGGCTGATCCACGTCCGTGCCGCGCAGCACCGCGACGTGATACGCCAGCATCTGCAGCGGCACGGTGAACACCGCCGGCGCGATCAGGTTTCCGCCCGATGCGACCTTGATGACCGCACCGCGCTCGCCCGTCTGCGTCAGCGGCACGTCGGTATCGGCGAAGAGGAACAACTCGCCACCGCGCGCGCGCACTTCCTCGAGATTCGATTTCAGTTTCTCGAGCAGCTGATTGTTCGGCGCGACCGCGATCACCGGCATGTCGTCGTCGACGAGCGCGAGCGGGCCGTGCTTCAACTCGCCGGCCGGATACGCTTCGGCGTGGATGTACGAAATTTCCTTGAGCTTGAGCGCGCCTTCGAGCGCGACCGGGAAATGCACGCCGCGGCCGAGGAAGAGCGCGTGGTGCTTGGGAACGAATCGCTCGGCGAGCTTGGCGATCGCAGGTTCCAGCGCAAGGACTTCGGTGACGACGCGCGGCAACGTCGAAAGCTCGTTGACCAGGCGTGCGTACTTCGCGGGCGCGAGGCCATTGATTCGCGCGAGCTCGATGACGAGGAGCGCGAGCGCGGTCAGCTGCGTCGTGAACGCCTTGGTCGATGCGACGCCGATCTCGGGACCGGCGCGTGTCATCAAAACGAGATCCGATTCGCGCACCAGGCTCGATTCGGGCACGTTGCAGATCGCGAGCGAGCCGATGTAGCCGCGCTGCTTGCCATCGCGGAGCGCAGCCAGCGTGTCAGCGGTTTCGCCCGATTGCGACACGGCGAGGAACAATGTGCCGTCCTGCACGACCGCGCGGCGATAGCGATATTCGCTGGCGACTTCGACGCTGCACGGAATGCCGGCGATGCCCTCGATCCAATAACGCGCGACGAGGCCGGCGTGATAGCTGGTGCCGCAGGCGATGATCTGCACGTTGCGGACTTTCTGGAGCAGCGCGTCCGATTCGACGCCGAAGATGTTCGGCAGAATCTTCTCGCCGGAGATACGACCTTCGAGCGTGTCCGCGATCGCGCGCGGCTGCTCGAAGATTTCCTTCAGCATGTAGTGGCGGTATTCGCCGCGCTCGACCGCGTCCGCGGTGAGCTCGCTCTGGCGCACGGGGCGCTCGACCGGAACGCCATCGGCCGTGTAGATCTTTAAGCCGTCCTGCGTGATCTCGGCGACGTCGCCTTCTTCGAGGTAGGTGAAGTGGCTGGTCTGCTTGATCAGCGCTTGCACGTCCGAGCCGAGGAAATGCTCGCCGTCACCGATGCCGGCAACGAGCGGGCTGCCGCGGCGCGCGCCGACGACATGGCCGGGCTCGTCGCGGCTCATGACCGCGATCGCGTAGGCGCCGTGCAGCCGCTTGGTCGCGTCGATGACTGCGTGCAGGAGATCGGCGCCGTTGTCCATCGCCCGATGCACCAGGTGCGCGATCACTTCGGTGTCGGTGTCCGAATCGAAGCGATAGCCGTGCGCCTTCAGCTCCTCGCGAAGCTCGGCGTGGTTTTCGATGATGCCGTTGTGGACGACCGCGACGCGATCGTCAGACACGTGCGGATGGGCGTTGATCGTGTTCGGCACGCCGTGGGTCGCCCAGCGCGTGTGAGCGATGCCGGTGAATCCGGCCACCGGGGCGCTTTCGTACAGCGCTTCGAGCTCTCTGACCTTGCCGGCCGCGCGTACGCGGGCCAAACGGTTGTCATCCTCGAGAACGGCGATGCCGGCGGAGTCGTAGCCGCGGTATTCCAGAGCCTTCAGGCCAGCGATAAGGATGGGGACCACATTTCGTTGACACGCTGCGGCTACAATTCCGCACATGGGTTTTCGGCCCCAGGATGGGGTCGTCCAGTAAGGGGGGACGTCCATGATAGTCGGTCGCGGTGGCGTTGACATGGCAACGCTCGGGCGAGCGTGCGCGCATGCAAGCCTGCCGGCCGGCATCCGGTCGTGCTTATATGCAAGGTTCCGGCGGAACCTTGATGTGCCCCTGCGATCCAAAATTGCGATCCGGTGAAGTCCGGCGCGGGTCAGGTGGACGATTCGGTGTTGGGTGAGATAGACGGGTAGGCGCGGGCGCTCGAAGGAGCGTCGACCTGCCGTCCTCCGGCTTCCGCAAGGAGCGCCGGACGGTCGGGCGCCTGTGGATGGCACGGGAATCGCATGGATTGCTTGCCGTTCCCGGGGGGATATGCGCCATGAACGATGTCGAGATCGAAACACGCGGAAGCGGCGCGCTGATCCAGCGACGCCCGGACGCGGCATCGATTCCGGTGGAGGGCTGGATGCTGCGTTTTCTTCGACAGCAGGCGGTGCATTGGCTGCTGGTCCTCGGCGTTTTCGAGTCGTTGGTGCTGGTCGGCGCGGTATTCGCGGCGATCTACCTGCGCTACATCACGATGCCCAATCCGCTGTCGGCCTACGTGTCGCAATGGTGGCTGCAGCTCGGCCGCGCCGGCATCTTTGCGATCGTGCTGATGCTCGGCATGGCCGCGCTGGGGCTTTATCAGGCGCAGATGCGCGAGACCTGGTTCGGAACGCTGGCGCGCCAGGCCGTCGGCTTCGCGCTCGGTTGGGTCGGCCTCGTCGTTCTGTACTACGTCATTCCCGAAGCGCGCATCGGTCGCGGCATCCTCGCGCTGGCGCTGTTGCTCGGCTTCATTGCGGTGGCTGGGTTCCGCGCCTTCGCGATGCGAATCGTCGACGTCGACGCGCTGAAGCGTCGCGTGCTGGTGCTGGGCGCGGGATCGCGCGCCGCGCAGATTCCGCAGACGATGCGCCGCCGGGCCGACCGCCGTGGCTTCTCGATCGTCGGCTACGTCGCGCAGGGCAGCGAGCAGATTTCGGTGCCGGTGGATCGCGTCGTCGCGCCGAGCGGGCCGTTGCACCTCTGGGCCCAACAGCAGCACGTCAACGAGATCGTCGTCGGTCCGGACGAGCGCCGCGGCCTGCCGATGGAAGAGCTGCTCGAATGCAAGCAGCACGGCATCGTCATCACCGATCTCGCGACGTTCTTCGAGCGCGAATCGGGCAAGGTGAAGCTCGGCCTCGCCGAGCCGTCGTGGCTCATCTTCTCGCAAGGTTTCGATGCATCGCCGCTGCGGCGTCTTTCCAAGCGCGGTTTCGATTTGATTTCGGCCGGTCTGGTGCTGCTGCTGACCTGGCCGTTCATGTTGCTGGTGGCGCTCGCGATCCGCCTCGAATCCGGTCGCGGCCAGCCGATCCTGTATCTGCAGGAACGCGTCGGCGAGCGCGGCGAGGTGTTCAAGCTGATCAAGTTCCGCAGCATGCGCACCGATGCCGAAAAAGACGGCGTCGCGCGCTGGGCCAGCAAGGGCGATGATCGCATCACGCGCGTCGGCCGATTCATCCGCCGCGCGCGTCTGGACGAGTTGCCGCAGCTGTGGAATGTCCTGCGCGGCGATATGAGCGTGATCGGGCCGCGTCCGGAACGCCCGCAGTTCGTCGCCGATCTCGCCGGCAAGATCCGCTACTACAACCTGCGCCACTGCGTGAAGCCCGGTCTCGCCGGCTGGGCGCAGTTGCGCTATCCGTACGGCGCATCGGAAGAGGACGCGAGCGAGAAGCTCAAGTACGACCTCTTCTACGTCAAGAACCACAATCTCTTGCTGGATCTGATGATCCTGATCCAGACCGTCGAGATCGTGCTGTTCGGGCGCGGCGTGCGCTGACCCGATCGCCGCGCGAGCGGGTTATGGCTCGATCTCGGCCTTCGCCGTCTTCGGCGGCGGATGCATGCTCGCGTTGCGCAATGGCCGCAGCGGCGAGCTGTACCAACCGGTGACCTTGTTGCGATCGACGTCGAACTCGATCCACGACGGACCATAATCCCAATGGCCGCCGCTGCGGCTGACCGGCTGGCCTTCGATCGCGACGACTTCATCGTCGTGCATGCCGAGCTTGAGCGCAGGCACGTGCACCGGCACCACCGGCTCGGCCTGAACGGCCGCGCGCATCGGCGGAGGAGGCGACGGATCGGCGTGCGTCGCGGCATCGCCGGGTGTGTCGTCGGAGTCCGCGCCGTTGTCCGCCGGTTGCGGCGGCCACAGGAACCAACCCAGCAGCACGGCGAGTGCGATCAGTAGCCAAATGATCCGCGAAGTTGCTTTCGGCGCGGCGGCCGGCGTCGTGTTCGATGTCTGACCGGAACCGCCTTGGGGGCGCGGCGGCGCCGAAGCGCCCGGCAAGCGACCGTGCTGGCGATGAAACTGAGTTGCCGCGCCGTACAGCGCGGTCAACTGCTGCAGCCGGTCGGCTGCGCCCGGCACAGTTGCAGAAAACGTCTTGCCCATGCGATCGGGATGAAGCTCGGCCACGCGGCGCCGATACGCCTGACGCAGGTCCTCGACGCTTGCGCCCGGAGCGAGGCCCAGCTCCTGATACAGACGCAAGAAATCGGTCGGCGCCGCCATGCTCCCCCCGGAGTTGCAAGTCGCCGGGATTATAGGGCGGACGACGCGACTTCTGTCTTAAGGATCGAACCCGTTTGCAAATACCGCTTCGTGATGATCGCGCCAGTACGCGATCAACTCGCGCAGCGCGATCGGCACGTTCTGCGCAGGCGGCTGACCGGCCTGGTTGGTTTCGTTGACGCCGTGGCAGCCGTCGCAGGCGCGCACTTCGCCGGCTTGCGCCGAGATCCAATAACGCTCGCGCACGATCGGCGTGCCGTCGGCTTTAGTCGTCTGCCAGGCCAGCGCGCGACGCGCCGGCACGATCGCCGCGACGGAACCATCGGACGCGATCGGAACCGCGCCGCTCGGCGTTCCCGCCGCCGGCGGCGCCATGAACTCGAATGCACCCGCATCGTGCATCGGCTGCGCCAGCACGCGCCGTCCCGGCCGCGGATCATCGATGCCGCCGATGCCGCGGATCTGATCGCCTTGCAGCATCTGCATGTACGTAAGGTCGTAGACGATGCCGTTGTTGCCGAGCGTCTGCGCGCCGCCCGGCACGCGCAGGTTGTACGGTTGCTGCAGATCGGCCGCATCGCGTGATGTCACGTTGCGGCTGACCAGAACCGCGAGGCCGCGCACCGCGAGAAAATCGCGGAACTCGTCGACGTCGACGCCTTCGAGCGCGAACGCCTGCTGCTCCGGCGATTCCATCGGCGACGTCGATGCCGTCGGCACCGCAGCCGGCGCGCGCACTTCGACCGGCGAAAGCTCCCACAGCGGTCCCGAGTAGCTCACCAGCACATCCGGGTCGTAGTACGAAATCTGCTTCGAGATGCCCGGCGTCAGCGCTTCGACCGCCTGCAGGTACCCGCCGCTGCCGGCGCCGAGGCGCTGCAGCCGGAACTTGTAACTCGGATCCGGATTCGCGCGCGAGCCGAGATTTTCCGCGCCGCCTGCGTAAGGCGCCCACGTCGCGATCATCTGTCCGTCCGAGAGCGGCACGGGATTGCGATAGTGGCCGGTGAAATCGGCCGGCGGGTTGTTGTCATCGTAGACGACGCGCGTGCTCTGCGGCGTCAGGTACGTCACGCTCAGCGTGTTCGCGCGCGCGCCCGGCGGCGCAATGATCGAAACGATCTGGCCGGACGCGTGCGAATAGAACTCCGGCGCGTCGATCGCGATGTAGCGTCCGGGCGTCAGCGGATCCTCGGCCATCTGCAGCCAGTTCTCGGTCGTGTTCTGATTCGTGCGCGGCGGGCTGCCGGCGATGAACTCGTGCAGGCTCGGATCGCCGAGCAGGCTGTAGTTGAAATAGCCCGACAGCTCGTGTCGGCCGATGTGGTTCAGAGTTTCCTCGTTGCTGCCGTCCTGGTTGACCATCCACGGGAAGAACTGATTCATCGTGAATGCGTTGGCGATGGCGGTGTCGTAGCGCGGCTCCGGGAAATATTCGACGTCGGTATCGAGCCGCGCCGCATCCGCTGCTTCGGATGCGTAGTTGAACGTGCCGTACGTGCCGGCGTCGGCTTGCTGGTCGCGCTGCAGATGATCCCAGCGCGTGAAAATGACGCGCCCGAAACTGTCGACGAAGGGATCGAACGAACCCGACGGCGAATGCTGCATCAGGAAGAGATGTCCAGTCGCCGTATCGAGCTTCCAGAGTCCGGTCGGCGACGACGTCGATTCGTATTCGTCGTGCTGCGGATAGAGATGACGCGCGCCGTTGCGCGGCTGGTCGCTGACGAAGATGACGCCGCCGTCGGACGCATACGTCGGCTGCACGTTGTTGTAGTTGGCCGCCTGACCGGCGACGCGCACGATCGACACGGTTTCGCCGACGCCGAATCCGGTGATCTCGTAGATCTGCCAATACCACGTGCCTTGCTGGTACTGCTCGGTCGGCGCACCGACGACCATGCTGAAAAGCGCTTTGGTGCCGTTCCAATGCACCGCCGGATCGCGCACCGCGATCGAGCTCGCGCCCTGCAATCCGGTCGTGCCGTAGCCGGCTTCCTGAGTGAGGTTGCGCAGCGTTCCGTTCGGATAGCGGATGTAGAGATCGCCGCCGCGGCCGACGGTATCGATATCGCCCAGGTGATTGGCGAACACCGAACCGATCGAGGCGAAGTCGCCCGGAATCGGAACCTGTGTGACGAACAGGATGGGATTCGGCAGCGTCGCAGGCTCGGCGAACGCATGGCCCGAGAACATCGTCGCCAGCGCGAACGCCGCGCGCATCGTGTGTTTCTTCATGGCTCCCCGCTTTGCCGCGCCCAGCCCCAGGAACATCGCGCGACTACGGACGAGGGTCGGCCATCGGCCGGCCCGCGACAGTGACGATGATCACGGCTCGGCGCGGATTCTGAACGCAGCAGGCAGCCGGCGCGTGTTTTTTTCGTTTGTTTTCAGTCGGGGAAGCGCTGCGTCAGCCACTCGGCGAACGTGTCGATGAATCCAGCGCGGTCGATTTCCGAATACATCATGTGGTCGCACTGCGGCCAATAATGGAAATCGATGCCGGGCGCGCGCGCGTCTGCGCCGTAGGTCGCATAGAACTGACCCGGATGCAGGAAATACGAAGTGCCGCCGCTGAAAAGAATGAAGAGCGCCGCGCCGCGCTCGAGCAGCGCACGCAGCTCGCGCCGCTCGGCGCCGGGCGCCGGCCAATCGCGAAGATTCTCGACGGTCTCGATCGTCGGCGGCGGTTTTGCGCGCGTGATGACGCGGCGCGCGACGTCGATCCAGCCGCCGAGCGATTTGCGCGTCGCGCGACGCAGGCGGCCAAGCAAAAAATAACGACCTTTGCGCGCAAGCCCGTCGATCAGGAGCACGCCCGCGACGCGCTCGTCTTCGAGCGCGAGCTGCCAGCCGAGGTCGGCCGCGCTGCAGATGCCGCCGGCGACGAAGCGCGTGCAGCCGGTGGCTTGCTGCGCGCGCTCGAGCACGTCGCGCACGATCTGCATCGGTGGCCGCGTCGCGCGCGCAAGGCTGTCGCCGACGCCGGGGAAATCGAAACGCAGCGTCGGATAGCCAAGCTGAGCCAGCCTGCGCGCGAGGCGCGCGTGCATGCGAAACGGTCCCGGCCTGTGCAGGATGCCGGAATTGAAGATGATGACGCCGGTCTTCTTCTTCCGATCCGGCGGTGGCTGGCTGACGATGCCGAACACGCCTTCGCCGAGATCGATGGTCTCCTCAGTGAAATTCATCATCGCGGTATTTCGGGCGATGCCGCGAGTCGGTCAGCGAGATCGCGCACCGCGGGCGGAGGAAAGTGATCGATGTCGACGCGCGTGACCCACTCGGAAAGACCATTGGCGAGCGCGATGCGACGCGTGCCGGGAAACGTCGGCGCGGCGTCGGCGGGCTCGATCAAGGTCAGCGGCGGCCATTTCGCGCCGCGCTCCACGCGCGCCGTCTTGATCTCCTCGATCAGCGTCGCGCTGCACGGAAGGCCGACGATCGTGCGATCGCCCGGCGCGACGCGCTCGCCGCCGCCGTTCGGATAGCGGCGCGTCGACCTCCGATGCGCCAGATCGAGCGTTTCGAGATCGGCGAGATACTGCGCGCCGTCTGTCACCGGCTGCCATAACCAGAGACCGCGCAGCGGCATCGCGTCGGCCAGTGAGGCGGCCGCGAACGCTCCACCGCGCGCACCGAGCACGATCGGCGCAGCGCCGCCGATGCGGCTGCGCAAGGCATCGAGCGCAATGCGCGCATCGTGGCGTGCGCCTTCCAGCGAGAACGCCGAATCCTCGCCGGCCGAATCGCCCATGCCGTGATAATCGAAACGCAGCACGGCGATGCCGCGCTGCGCGAGCTCACCGCCGAGCATCGCGAAAAGACGGTAGCTCATCGCGTGCTCGTGCAGGAACGGCGGACAAATCAAAAGCGCGGCGCGCACGCGTCCCAGCGCCGGATGGAACACCGCAAACAGCCCTCGATCGTCGCCTTCCAGCAGCAGCGGCTGCAGCGCTGCGCTCATTCGCCGCCCTCGCGCTTGCCGAAGCCGAACAGGCCGCGCAGGCGCTTGCCGATCGACGGCGCCGATTCCTGCGCCGCCGCAGCTTCCTCGGGATTCGCCGGTAATTCAGCGGCGAGCGCGCGCAAGGTGCTGTTGGCGATCTTGAGCAGATTGAGACGCACGCGCGTCAGCTTCTCGACTTTCGCGACCATCGACATCGCCAACAGCGAGTGGCCGCCGAGGTCGAAGAAGTTGTCATCGGATTTCACTTCGGGAACGCCGAGCAATTCCTGCCAGATGCCGGCGAGCCATTGCTCTGCGTCGCTCATTACAGGCGCCGCAGCCGGCGTCGGCTCGACCGCACTCGCGGCACGATCGCTCGCGACGCGTGCGCGCGCGCGATCGGCGATCACTTCGATCGAGCCGTCGCTGCGCCAGCGTCCGCAGCGGTGCGTCGACACGTCGCCGACATGGATCGCGGCAATCGCGCCGATCGGCGAGAGTCCGCCATTGCAGTCGAGGACCGACAGTGTCGCACCGGCCAGCGGCTTGCCGGCATCGATCGCCGCATCGGCGTCGGCGACGCGGCGCAGCGTCGCGATCGGCGCGCCTTCGGCGCCGAATGCGTTCCAGACTTCACCGCAACGCTGCAAAAGCTCGCTCGCGAGATCGGACGCAAGATCGCCGTCAGTGCACACGGCCTTGAAGTCTTTCCCGCCTTTCCAACCGGCCGCAATCATCGTCTGCCAGGTCGAGGCCGGCGCGAACATCGCGGTCTTTTCGCGAACCGTCGAGAGACGCGCGAGTGCTTCGCCGCTGGTGCGCTCGCTGCGACTGGCTTCGATCAAGACGCCGCCGCTGGTCAGCGCGAGCAGCGCTTCGAGCCAGGAACGACTCGAACCCGGCTCGGCGGCGGCGACGACGGCGAAGTCCGCATCGATCTGCAGCGCATCGCGCAGCGCGTCGACGAGCGCCGCGGCGCGACGATGCGAATATTCGACGCGATGCAACGCACCCTCGCGATCGGCGAAGCAGGTCGCCAGCGCTGTCGCATCGACGTCGGTTTCGTTGGCATTGTCCTCGGTGCTCGCCGCGGCGATCTCGGCGCCGTCGGCGTCGAGCCACAACGCGCGTTCGCGCGGCCAGTTCGATTCGGTGCCGAGGCGCCCTTCGCCGACGAGGATCGCAGCACCGAGCGCATCGGCTGCTGCGCGAACCGAAGCGGCATCGCCGTCGGAATCGAGCAGCGCGCAGCTCGCGCCGGTGCGCAGGATTCCCAGCATCGCGGCGACGCGGTTCGGTCCCGGCGCTGCGCAAAGTCCCACCGTCGTTCCACGTGCAGCACCGCGCTTGCGCAGGCAGCTGCCGATGCGTCGAGCGCGACGACCGATCTCGGCGTAGCTCGTGCCCCAGCTGCCGGAGGTCAGCGCATCGCGATCGGCGAAACGTGCGACCGCCGCTTCGATCTGCGCATCGAGGCGCGTCGCAGAAGGTGCAGGTGCCGAAGATTTCCAGCGCTCGATCTGCGCCGCGTCGTCCGCATCCGCGCGCGTCAACTCGAAGATCGACTGCTGCGGATCGGCGATGATGCGCTGGAGCAGTGTCTGATAACTCTTCGCGAATCGCTTGGCCGTGTCGCTGGTGAAGAGATCGGCGTTGTAGAGCAAGCCGCCCGTCATGCCGGCGCCGTGCTCGAGGAACCACAGCGCGAAATCCTCGCTGCTCGCGCGCTGGAACAGAAGGATCTGCTCCTGCTTCAAGCCGCCCCATTCGCGGATGCGCTGGCGCGCGTCCTGATACGAGAACTGCGCCTGGTAAAACGCGGCGGTGCCGGCGATGTCGCGCAGGCTCGGCTCATGCAGCAGATCTTCGAGCTGCACGTCCGGATCGGAGAAGCCATCGAGTGTCGCCTTCTTGACCTGCTTGACCAGATCGACGAAACGCATTGCCGGATCGACGTCGAGCGCGAGCGGCAGCAGATTCGTGAAAAGACCCATGATCTTCTCGACGTCATCCGATGCACGAACGCGCACGGGCGTGCCGACGACGAGATTGCTGTCGCCGGTCAGGCGCCAGAGCTGCGCGTAGTACGCGGCGAGAAGCACCATGAAGACGGTCGCGTCGGCCTCGCGTCCCGCGGCGCGCAGCTGGTCCGAGATGTCCGCCGAAAGACGCATCCACTCGGTCTCGCCGGTGCCGGCGATCGCAAGGCCTTCCTTGCGCGGCTTGTCGGTCGGCAATGCCGGCGGCGTGCCGCGCGTGCCGAGGCGATCGCGCCACCAGGCAAGCTTGCGCTGGAACTGCGCGGCGTATTCGGGACCTTGCATCCAGCGGCCGTGCCACTCGGCGAAATCGCCGTACGACACCGGCAGCGGTGCGAGCTTCGATTCGCGCTTCTCGCGATACGCCGAATAGAGCTCCGAGAATTCCTCGTAGAAAAGATCGAACGACCAACCGTCCCAGACGATGTGATGCGGCATGAAGAAGAGCGCGTGCTCCTCGGGACCGAGCCGGAACATCTTCGCCGTGAAGAGCGGCGCGCGCGTCAGATCGAACGGCGTGTTCGTCATCGCTTCGAGCTGGGCGAGCAGCGTCGCCTCGCGCTGATCCTTCGGCAGCGCGGAAAGATCTTCGGCCGGGAACAGCGAAACCGCAACGTCGTCGTGGATGCGCTGAACGACTTCTTCGCCCGCATATTCGATCGACGTGCGCAGCGCCGCCTGGCGTTGCACGAGCTCGCGAAATGCACGCTCGAACGCGGCTTCATCGAGAACGCCGCGCAGGCGATGCGCCGATGGCGTGTTGTAGACGACGCTGCCCGGCTGCAACTGCTCGAACAGCCAGAGGCGTTTCTGCAGCAGCGACAGAGGCGCGGTTTGCTGCTCACGGCGCGCTTCGATGCGGCGCGTCTCCGCAGCGCTCGAATCGGCGTTGCGCAGGACGTCGGCGAGGCCAGCGATCGTCGGTGCATCGAACAGCGTGCGCAGCGACAGCGCCGCGCCGAATTCGCGATTGAGCCGAGCGGTCAGCTGCGCGGCGAGCAGCGAGTGTCCGCCGAGCGCGAAGAAATCGTCGTGCACGGAAATCTCGGGCAGCGCCAGCGTCGCTTCCATCGCATCGGCGATGCGGCGCTCGATGTCGTCGCGCGGCGCGACCGCAGGTGCCTTTTGCGCGGCTTCGGTGAACGGCGCGGGCAGCGCCTTGCGATCGATCTTCCCGTTCGGCAGCAGCGGAATCGCGCGGAGCGCAATGAAATGCTGCGGAACCATGTAGTCCGGCAAAGTCGCGCGCAGATGCTTGCGCAACGCGCCTTCGTCCAGCGACGCGCCCGGGCGCAACGCAAGGTACGCGACCAGGCGCTGATCGCCCAGCCGATCCTCGCGCACGATCGTGACCGCCTGTGCGACATCCGCATGCGCGGCCAATGTCGTTTCGATTTCGCCGAGCTCGATGCGGAATCCGCGCAGCTTGACCTGAAAATCGAGACGGCCCAGATGCTCGATGCGTCCGTCGCCGCGCCAGCGGCCGCGGTCGCCGGTGCGATAGATGCGCGCCGACGCGTTGGCGCCGAACGTATCGGCGACGAAGCGGTCGGCCGTCAGTTCCGGACGATCGAGATAGCCGAGCGTGACGCCCGCACCGCCGATCGCGATTTCGCCGGGCACGCCGATCGGGCAGAGCTGGCGGTCGGCATCGAGAATCCAGACTTGCGTGTTGTCGATCGGATGACCGATCGAGATGCCGGCGTCGAGATGCTCGACGCGCTCGCAGGTCGACCACACCGTCGTCTCGGTCGGACCGTACATGTTCCAGAGCGAACCCGATCGCTCGATCAGTTTCGCGGCGAGATCTGCCGGCAGCGCTTCGCCGCCGCAGAGGATCTTGAAGGTCTTGCCGCCGTTCCAGCCGGCTTCGAGCAGAAGGCGCCACGTCGACGGCGTCGCTTGCATCACGGACGCTTCGCTGTCGGCGACGAGCTTGGCGAGCACATGGCCGTCCATGCTTTCTTCGCGCGTCGCGAGCACGATCTCGGCGCCGACCGTCAGCGGCAGGTAAAGCTCGAGCACCGCGATATCGAACGACAGCGTCGTCACCGCGACGAGGCGATCGTCGGCGCCGAGCCCCGGCTTGCCGCGCATGCTGGCGAGGAAATTGACGACGCCGCGATGCGGAACGCGCACGCCCTTGGGTTTTCCGGTCGAGCCCGACGTGTAGATCACGTAGGCAACGTCTTCGCCGCCGCCGTGCGCGCTGGTCGGCACGGACGCATCGTCCTTGATCGCTTCGAGCGCAAGCGTGCGATCGTGCGGCCAGTCGATCGTGCCGGCGAGCGAATCCTGCGTCAGCAGCAGTGCGAGCTGGGCATCCTTGCTCATGAAATCGAGACGTTCGCGCGGGAACGCGGGATCGAGCGGCACATAGCCTGCGCCGGTGGCGAGCACGCCCATCACGCTCGCGACCATGTCGGGGCTGCGCTCGAGGCAGATGCCGACGAGCGACCCCGCGCCGACGCCGCGCGCGTTGAGCGCGCTCGCGATCGAGCCTGCGCGTGCGGCGAGCTCGGCGTAATTCCAGGTTTTGCCGGCGCAGCGGATCGCCGTGCGCGTCGGCGCCTCTGCAGCTTGCGCGAAGAAGAGGCTTGCGGCATTCGCCGCGGCATCGAACGGCGTTGCCGCCGGCTGCAAATTTAGCAGCGCGGTACGTGAGGCGGGCGAGACGATCGTAAGGCGCGACGCCGGCACGCTCGCATCCGCGACGACCGCGCGCAACAGCGCTTCGTACGCATCGAGCCACGAGCGCACGGTCGCGGCGTCGAAAAGATCGCTGTTGAACTGGCATTCGAGGCGCAGCGCGCCATCGACTTGGACGGCGTTGATGAAGATCTCGAAATTCTCGTAGGTGCGCGGATTGCCGTAGAACTCGAAATTGAGTCCCGGGAATTCGACCGTCGATTCGTCCAGCGCCTGATCGAGATTGAACAGGACGCTGCAGAGCGGAAGGCGGCTCGCGTCGCGCACGAAGGCGAGGCGTTTCAGCAGCGTCCCGATCGTGTACTGCTGATGCTCGAACGTATCGAGAAGATCTTTGCGCACGCGCTCGAGGATGTCCGCGAACGGCGCCGACGGATCGACCGCAGCGCGCAGCGGTAGCACGTTGACCGCATGGCCGACGAGTGTTTCGTGTCCGCCGGCGGCCTGGCCTGCGGCGGGAATGCCGATGACGACGTCGTCCTGCCCGCTGAGGCGCTGCAGCAGCACGCCGAATGTCGCGAGCAGCGTCGCGTAGAGGCTGGCGCGACGTTTCGCGCCGGCGCTCTTGACCTCGGCGACGAGCGTGGCGTCGATCGTGCGATCTTCGCGCAGCGAAGTGAACGTGCGCCGGCGCGGACGCGGGCGATCGGTCGGAAGATCGAGCGAAGGCACGCTGCCGGTGAAGCGCGAGAGCCAGTACGCTTCGTCGGCGCGGTGCGCTTCGGAGTTGGCTTCCGCGGCTTGCGCGACGGCGAAGTCGCCGAACGAATCGGGTGCCGGCAACGCAGAACCGCCGCGATACAGCGCGGCGAGATCGTTGACCAGCACGCCCCACGACCAGCCGTCGCAGACGATGTGATGCGCGGTGACGACGAGAAGATGATCGTCGTTCCCGAAACTAAGGATTTCCGCGCGGATGAGCGGTCCCTTCTCGAGATCGAACGGCGTCTCGACGACGCGGCGCAAAGTCGCCGCGATTTCCGCTTCGCGCGCATTCGCGTCGAGCTTGGAAAGATCGCGCACTTCCGTTCCGAGATCGGCGTGTTCGGCGATCATGAATTCTTCGCCGGTCGAACCGAGCGTCGCGCGTAGCGCTTCGTGGCGATCGATCAGCGATTGCAGCGCGGCTTCGAGGCGCACGACATCGAGCGCGCCGTGGAGGCGCAGCGAAACCGATTCGTTGTAGGCGAGCGAAGCTTCCGGTTCGAGCTTGGCCGCCAGCCAGATTTCCCGCTGCGGCTCGGTCGACGGCACGACGCGCGCCAGAGGCGCGTCGGCGAAAGGATCGTAGTCGACCGCGACCGATGAAGGATTCCGGATGTCTGCCGAGCTCATGCGTCAACCTTCATGTATTTGCCGGGCGCGTCCGGATTGGGCACGAACCAGGCCGGCTTGCCGTCGGGATCCTTGCCGAGCCGCGCGCCCGGCCGCGGCGGCTTGGACGCGTCGAACGCAAGCTTCTCGACGTTGGTGTTGCGCGGCAGGAATTCCGCTTCCTGCATCTCGGCGATCGAATCCTTGAACGCCTTGGTGATCGCGACGAAATCGGCTTCCGAGTGCGCCGTCGTAAAGAAGCACGGGAAGTTGTCGAGGATATGAATGCCGCGGCTGCGCATCATCGCGAAGAGAAGATCCTGCAGCGGATGATCTTCGCTGAAGTTGAGCTTCCAGACCGACGAGAAATGCTTGATCGCGACCGGCGCGCCGACTTCCGCGCAATACGCGTTCATCTCATCGGCCATCTTCGCGGTGCGCAGGTTGAGCTTGTCCTGCATCGCCGGACCTTCGCGCCTGATGTGCTCGAGCACGGCTTTGGCCGCGGCGAGCGCGAGCGGATGGCGCACGAACGTGCCGGCGAAATAGGTCACGCCGACGGTCGGGATCGAATCGTCGCCGAACTGCCACTGGCCGCCGTCGAGCGCGTCCATGTATTCGCGCTTGCCGGCGATGACGCCGATCGGGAATCCGCCGCCGACAACCTTGCCGTACGAGGCGAGATCGGCGTCGATGCCGAGCACTTCCTGCGCGCCGCGCGGATGCGCGCGGAAGCCGGTGACGACTTCGTCGAAGATGAGCAATGCGCCGGCGTCGCGCGTGACCTGGCGCAGGTCCTTCAGGAATTCGCGCGGCTGGAAATCGGGACGACGGCTCTGCACCGGCTCGACGAGGACCGCGGCGATCTCGTTCGCGCGCTCCTTGATGATTTGCAAGGTTTCCGGCGTGCCGTAATCGAGCACGAGCACGTTCTCGGCCGTGTTGCGCAGGATGCCGGGCGCGGCCGGAACGGATTTCAGTTTCTTGGTGCCGCGCACGATCACTTCGTCGAAGATGCCGTGATACGCGCCGGTGAAGATCACCAGCGTGTTGCGGCCGGTCACGGTGCGCGCGATGCGGATCGTGCCCATCACGGCTTCCGAACCCGTGTTGCAAAGTCCGGCGCGATCGAAACCGGTGACCTCGCAGACCAGCTTGGCGACTTCGCCCGCGAGCGGATGCTGCGGGCCGATCTCGTAGCCGAGATCGATCTGGCGCTTCACCGCGTCGACGACGAAATCCGGCTGCCAGCCGAAGAGGTTCATGCCGAAACCGTTGAGCACGTCGATGTATTCGTTGCCGTCGATGTCCCAGACGCGCGAGCCTTTCGAGCGGCCGACGACGAGCTGATAGATCATTTCCTTGAGCAGCGGACGGAAGCCGTTGACGACGCGCGGGTCGGCGAGGTGCGGACGATGCTCGGTCGTATAGTCCTTCGATTTCTGCGAGCGCGCGATGTAGCGGCGCATGAACGCTTCGAGACGCACGCGCTGGCGGTCGGTGAGCTCGGTCTTGGTCGAATGGATGCGCGCGATCGCGCCGAACGCCTTCTTGACATCGTAGGTCGTGTGCGCGAGCGCGGCTTCCTCGTCGGCCGTCGCCGTCGGTTTTGCCGGAGCGGGCGTCGGCGCGGGAGCGGCGGCGCGCGCGGCGGGAGTCGGCGCACTCGCGGGCGCCGCGGCGGGCGCGGCCATCGGCACGCCGGCGCCGGCGAGGAGCGCCAGCTGCTGCTGCATGATCAGCATCTGCTGCTGGATCACCTGCTGCACGAGCGGCGCGCTGCCGGCGGGCACAGCCATCATGACGGGCGCTGCCGCCATGGCGACAGGTTGCGCAACCGGTGCGGCGGACGGGGCAGCCGCGGCGGGCGTTGCTTCCGGCGGCAGTTCGCGATCGATATGCATGGCCAGATGCTCGAACGAGGACAGGTCTTCCATCAATTGACGGAACGTGATCTTGATGCCGAACGACTTGGAGAGCTGCAGCGCGACCTGGGTCAGCGACAGCGAGTCGAGCCCGAGCTCGACGAAGCTCGCCGCCGGATCGGCGTCGCCGAGGTCGGCGCCTGCGATGTCGTCGAAGATCGCGGTGAGCTGCGCGACGAGGCGCGGGATGCGGCTGGCGCTCGCGTCGGCGGAAGTCGTTTCGGCCATCGGAATCTCGGCAGTAGCGGGAGCGTGTTGTTCGGGAAAAGGTAAGGCCGGCATCGCCAGCTGCAGCGAAAGGGAAGCAAGGTCCGCGCCGAAGCCCGGCAGCATCGGCAAGGTGGGCATCGTGAGGCCCGGTAGCGCCGGCGTCTGTGTCGCGACGCCCGCTTCGACCCAGCAGCGCTTGCGCTCGAACGGGTACGTCGGAAGTCGTACGCGACGGCGGCGCGCGCGGCGATCGAGTTTCGCGACCGCGAGCGGCGCGCCCGCGCACCACAATTGTCCGGCCGCACCGAGCCAGCTCCGGCGTTCGCTCCCCGGCGAATCCGCGAGCGAAGGTATCACGATCCGATCGCGCGCCGCCGTGTGCTGGCGCGCCAGCGTCGAGAGCGTCGTGCGCGGACCTACTTCGAGGAATGCGTGCGACGGCGATTCGAGCAAAGTTGACAGCGCGCGCGAGAATCGGACCGTGTTGCGCAGGTGCCGCGTCCAGTAATCGGGCGAGACGGCTTCCTCGGCGCTGAGCATCGCGCCGGTCAAGGTCGATGCGATCGGGATCGACGGCGCGCGCAGCGCGACGCGTTCGACCTCGGCGCGGAACGGCGCGAGCACCGCATCCATCATCTTCGAATGGAACGCGTGCGAGGTCTGCAGCAGTCGGCACGCGATGCCGTCGCCTTCGAGCGCGATGCGGAACGTCTCGACATCGGCGATCTCGCCGGCGACGACGCAGGCATTCGGCGCGTTCTCGGCCGCGAGCGACAGCGAAGCCGGCAGGCGCGCGGAGAGTTTTTCCGCTTCCATGCGCACCGACAACATCGCGCCCGGCGGCTGCGCTTGCATCAGGCGGCCGCGGCGCGCGACCAGGCGCACGGCGTCGTCGAGGCTCATGACGCCGGCGAGCGTCGCGGCGACGAATTCGCCGACGCTGTGTCCGACCAGCGCGGCCGGGCGGATGCCCATGTCGATCCAGAGCCGCGCCAGCGCGTATTCGATCGCGAACGTCGCCGGCTGCGTCACGGAGGTCTCGCGCAAACCCGCGGCGTCGTCGCCGAACAGGCGATCGCGAAGATCGAAGCCGAGCTCTCCGACGAGGATTTCCGCGCATTCGTCGAGCGCCGCGCGGAACGCGGGCTCGCTCGCGTACAGCGCGCGGCCCATGCCGGCGTACTGCGCGCCCTGGCCTGGGAACATGAAGACGATCGACGGCGTGCGCGCATCGCCGCTGCGCAGCGTTGCGTTCCCGCCGGCAAGCTGCGCGATCGCATCGGCAACGTCATCGGCAACCACGGACGCGCGACGCTCGAACGCCTTGCGTCCGATCGCGAGCGTGTGCGCGACGTCGGCGAGATTGACGTCGGGCGACGCGGCGAGATGCGCGCGCAGTCGTTCGACGGCGGAAGTCAGCGCCGTCGGCGTGCGTGCGGAAAGCATCAAGAGCTGCGGTCCGTCGGCGGGATCGGACGCGGCTTGCAGCGGCGCTTCTTCGAGGATCGCGTGCGCATTCGTGCCGCCGACGCCGAACGAGCTGACGCCGGCGCGGAGCGGAGTCTTGTCGCCGCGCCACTCGCGAAGATTCGCATTGACCACGAACGGCGAGCCCGCGAAATCGATCTGCGGATTCGTCGCGGTGCCGACGTGCAAGCTCGGCGGCAGTTTTTTCTCGGCCAGCGCGAACGCGGTCTTGATGACGCCCGCAGCGCCAGCGGCGATGACGAGATGACCGACGTTGCTCTTCAGCGAACCGATCGCACAGTAACCGCGCGCGTCGGTGACGCGGCGGAACGCTTTGGTCAATCCTTCGATCTCGATCGGATCGCCGAGCGGAGTCGCCGTGCCGTGCGCCTCGACGTACGAGATCGTGCGCGGATCGACTTGCGCCGCTTCGAGCGCCATCGCGACCACCGCGGCCTGGCCTTCGCTGCTCGGCGCGGTGAAGCTTGCCTTGATGCCGCCGTCGTTGTTGACCGCGCCACCGCGGATGATCGCGTAGATCGGATCGCCGTCGGCGAGCGCGTCGGCGAGGCGCTTAAGAAGAACGACCGCCGCGCCGTCGCTGAACACCGTGCCTTGCGCGTCGGCTGAGAACGTGCGCGTGTGGCCGTCCGGCGAAAGCATCGCGCCGTCTTGATAGAGATAACCCGACTTCGGCGGGCACGTCACCGACGCGCCGCCGGCGAGCGCCATGCGGCATTGTCCGGTGCGAAGCGCATCGACCGCCTGGCAGATCGCGACGAGCGACGTCGAGCACGCCGTGTGCACGCTGATCGCGGGCCCGGTGAGATTGAGCTTGTGCGCGACTTTCGTCGTCACATAGTCCTTCTCGTTGCCGAGCATCACCTGGAACGCGCCGATCTTGTCGACGAGATCCGGATGCGCCGAGACGTGACGCTGGAAATACGTCGCGTTGTACATGCCGCCGAACACGCCGACCGGCGCATCGTGCGCGTCCGGCACGTAGCCGCCGCGCTCCATGCACTCCCAGCACAGCTCGAGGAACAGGCGCTGCTGCGGATCGGTCAATTCGGCTTCGCGCTGCGGAATGCCGAAGAACGCCGCGTCGAAATCCTCGACGCCGTCGATAATGCCGCGCGCGCGAACGTACGCGGGATCGCTGCGCTGTTCGGCGGAAACGGCGGCATCGAGTTCGCCGTCCGAAAAATACGTGATCGATTCGCGGCCGTCGCAGAGGTTTTGCCAGAACGTCTCGACGTCGCTCGCGCCGGGGAACCGGCCGCTCATCGCGATGATCGCGATCGGCTCGGCAACGTCGGCGCGTGCGCGGGTCGCGATGCGCGATGCGGAGATTTCGCGATCGGCGCCGCGCTCGATCGTCGCCGCGATACCGGCGGGCGTCGGATCGCGGAAGAAATCGGTGACCGAGAGCACGCGGCTTTCGGCGGCGAGCCGCGCCACGCTCTTGACCGCGAGCAGCGAGTTGCCGCCGAGCTCGAAGAAATTGTCGTGGCGTCCGACCGGCTCGACGCCGAGAAGATCGGCGAAGATTGCCGCGACGCTCTGCTCGATCGCGCCGACCGGCTCGGCGTACGCGACCGCAAGATCGGGACGCCGCGCATCCGGCGCCGGCAGCGCGCGCCGATCGAGCTTTCCGTTCGCGGTGACCGGCAGCGCATCGAGGCGCATCAGCACCGACGGCACCATGAATTCCGGCAGTGCGCGCGAAAGATGATCGCGCAGCGCCTGCACGGTCACCGGCGCGCTTTCGACGTAGTAGCCGACGAGGCGTTTCTGGCCGGGACGATCCTCGCGCGCGAGCACGGCGGCGGCGAGGATCGAGGCATGCCGATTCAGCGCGGCCTCGATCTCGCCGATCTCGATGCGGAAGCCGCGGATCTTGACCTGGCCGTCGGCGCGGCCGATGAATTCGATCGCGCCGTCGTCGAGCCAGCGCACGAGATCGCCGGTGCGATACATCGTCGCGTCGCCGCCGGCCAAGGAATCGGACGAGAAGGGATCGGGAACGAAGCGCTCGCGCGTGAGCTCGGGCCGTTCGAGATAGCCGCGCGCGACGCCGTCGCCGCCGATGAAGAGCTCGCCGATGACGCCGGGCGGAACCTGCTCGCCGCGCGCGTTGAGAACGTGCAGCGTCGTGTTGGCGATCGGGTGGCCGATCGGCACGGAGCGCGCATCGGCGGCGATGTCGCGCGGAATCCGATACGTCGCCGCGAACGTCGTCGTCTCGGTCGGACCGTAGCCGTTGATGATCGTCGTCCGCGGCAGCGCGACGAGCGCCTTGCGCACGTGCGCGATCGACAGTGCTTCGCCGCCGATCAGCAATTGGCGCAAGCCGGCGAGATGCTGCGGGTCGTCGTCGACGATCGCGTTGAACAAGGCCGCGGTCAGCCATGCGATCGTGACGTCGTCGCGCGCGATCGTCGCGGCCAGCGCGCGGCCGGTCGGGATGCGCTCGTCGTGGATCGATATCGTGCCGCCGTTGAGGAGCGCGCCCCAGATTTCGAGCGTGGACGCATCGAAGCCGAGCGGCGCGGCGTGCAGCACGTGCGGCGTTTCGCGAAGATCGATGTAGTCGACGTCGCGCACGAGCCGGATGATCGCGCGGTGACGGATCTCGACGCCCTTGGGCGTGCCGGTCGAGCCGGATGTGTACATGACATACGCGAGCGCGGCGCCGTCGACGTTGGGCATGTTCTGCGTCGCGGCGCCGGCTTCGAGATCTTGGATCGCGACGATGCGCGCGCTCGCGCCGGGAATCGTGGCGGTGTCGCCGCGCTTGACGATGATCAGAGGCGCACGCGCGTCGTTGATCGAGAAGGCGAGGCGTTCGGTCGGATGCGAGGCGTCGAGCGGAAGATACGCAGCTCCGGCCTTGAGGATGCCGAGCAGCGCGACGATCGATTCCGGCGAGCGGTCGAGCATCAGCGCGACGGCTTGTCCGGCCTTGACGCCGGCGGCGACGAGCGCAGCGGCGACGCGGCTCGAGCGTTCGTCGAGCTCGCGGTACGAAACGGCGATTCCGCCCGCTGCAATCGCGCGGCGATCGGGATGCGCGCGTGCGACGTCGGCGAAGAGCGCATGCACCGTGTCCTCGGCGCGGCGCGCGACGGCGGTCGCATTCCAGTCGACGAGCACGCGCTGGCGCGCCGTTGCGTCGAGCGCGGAAATGTCCTCGAGGCGATCGGCTTTCGCGAGGCCGCGCAGGATTTCGGCGAGCGAAGCCGCGAGGCGTTCGACGATCGAGGCATCGAACGGCGGATCGCGGAACATGGCGTGCAACGATGACGACTTGTCGTCGATGCGCCACGCGAGCGATGCGAACGTGGTATCGGAAGCCCAGACGCCGATTGCGCTCGGCGCTGTGCTCTCAGTCGATGCAGGTTTCGCGCTATCGCGCAGCCACGTATCGACATCGCCCTTCGCGGGAACATCGAACATTGCAATCGCTTCGGCGCCGTTCGCTCCGGCGATCGCGGCGCGCGCGTTGCCGGTGAGCCGCGCATCGACGAGCGCGAGCGCGGCGCGCAAGAGATGCGAGGAAGAAATACCGACGCGTTTCGCACGCGCTTCGAGCGCGGCGATCGTCGCAGCATCGATTGCGATGCTCGCTTTGCCGACCGTTTCGCCGCTGGTTCGCGTCGAGCGGACGAGCACGTCCGACAGCGGCACGAAAGCCGCCGCCTGTGTCGTTCCCTGTGGCGGGTGCGGTGTCATCGTTGGTCAGCCGGTCGCGATCGGTCGCGCGTCGCGCGACGTCGAATCCTCTAATAGACGTTCGCGAACGCGTAGGGCGCGCTGTCCGGATACGTGGTGCGGCCTGCGACGCGGCGTGCGAGCTGCCCGGCGCTGGTGGTCAGTGCGTAGCCACCGTGCACGATCGCATCGAGCGCGGCGCTCTGGCCGACCGGCGGCAGCGAGATGCCTAAGCGGCTGCGCAGGCGATCGTGCGCGCGGTGCAACAGGCTGTCGCGCCGCGTCGCGTCGGTGTAGTACGTGAAGCTGATCGTGATCGAAGGCTCGGCGCCGTTCTCGACCATGTGCGGGCTGGTCGAGGGCATGTACGCGCCGTCGCCGGGATACATGTCGAAAACTCTCGCGCGCTGGCGCAATTCGTCGTTCCAGACCAGAAGATCGCGCTCGTGGCGCGAATGGAAGCGATCGCGCGCTTCTTCGCTGGCGGCGACGGTGTCGCGATGGTCCCAGACGTAGATGCGCTTGTGGCCGCGCACCTGCAGGATGAAATTGTGTTCCTTGTCGAAATGGAACGGCGTGACCGTGTTCGGCGAGGTGACGAAGATCCAGCCGCCGCGATAACACATGCCGGGATCGGTCTTGTCGACGTTGAGCTTGAGCTCGTCCAGCACTTCGTCGACGAGCTTCCTGTAGATCGGGTCGGTCTGCACGTTGAGGAGCGACATCCACGCTTTGGCGTCGCGGATCTGCTGCAGCGTCTCGGCTGCGGACTTGCGGTTCGGATGCAGGCGCGGCGCCGTGTTGAACGGCGTTCCGGCTTCGGCGCCGCTGGAATGCGTGCGCACCCGCCCGTCGGCTTCGAGCCGCTTGCCCAGCTCGACGAGCTGGTCGGGTTGCAGCAGCGGATGCTCCATCAGGCGGTGTTTGACGCCCTGGATTTTCCACGGATCGAACGCGGTCCAGTCGACGTCGACCAGCCGGTTGGCGTTCGCATTCATGATCGCCCCATTCCCCATTTGTGCACCTGTTTGCTAGTGTCCGTCGTAGGGGCGCCCGGGACAAGTCCGTGACGTGCATCACAGATTGTGTCCCGTACGCATCGGCGTGAACGATTTGTGAGAAAACGGCGCAAAGTTGCGTGCGACGCCGCCGCGACGTAAGCCGGCATCCGTCCCGGGGAGGGTTTCGAGCCATGGAAATGCGTCGTGCTGTCAGCCGGATCGGCCAGCGCGTGGCTGCGCTGCCGGGTATCCGACAGGGTCTCGAAGCCTTGTTCGAGCGCCGCTTCGCGCGCGAGGTGCCGGAGACGAATCTTTATCGCGGCGTCTTCAAGACGTTCGCCGAGGCCGCGGCCAGCGCACCGGACACGCGACCGAGCGGCTACGACAATCCCGCCGCGGCCGAGCTTTACCGTGATCGCACGCGTCGTGTCTATCCAAGCGATTACGCGGCGATGTTCTGGCTCGGTCGGCTGTTCGAGGAGGGTGCGACGTCGGTGTTCGACATCGGCGGCCACATCGGCATCGCGTACTACGCATACCAGCGCTATCTCAAGTTTCCGCAGAACCTGCGCTGGCGCGTGCTCGACGTGCCGGCCGTCAACGATTCCGGGCGCGCGTGGGCCGTCGAGCACGATCCTGCGCGACGACTCGACTTCACCGACAAGCCGGCCGACGTCGATGGCTATGACATCGTGTTCGCGTCGGGTTCGCTCCAATACCTCGACTACACACTCGCCGATCTTCTCGGCCAGGTCTCGCGGCCGCCGAAGCATCTCTTGATCAACCTGACGCCGATCCATCCGGCCGAATCGTTCTTCACGCTGCAGAACATGGGCGCGGCGTTCTGCGCGTATCGCGTGACGTCCGACCGCGATTTCCTCGGTGGCCTCAAGGCGCGCGGCTACACCTTGCGCGATCGCTGGGAGAATCTCGACCGCCGCTGCAAGATCGCGTATCGGCCCGAGCATTCTCTCGACCGCTACTTCGGTTTCTGTTTCAGCCGCTGACGGGGACGCAGAGGTCATGTGCGGCATCGCCGGCTTTCGCGGATCTTCGTCCGTGCCCGCGGAGGATCGCGCGACGCTCGAATGCATGATCGCGACGCTCGATCATCGCGGTCCGGACGGACGCGGATTCCACGTCGAACCCGGCGTTGCACTCGCGCACGCGCGGCTTTCGATCATCGATCTTGCGACCGGCGCGCAGCCGATGGACAACGGCCGCGGCACGGTCTGGGTTGTCTTCAACGGCGAGATCTTCAACTACATCGAATTGCGCGAGGATCTTCGCCGCGCGGGACACCGGTTCCACACCGAGTCCGACACCGAAGTCATCGTGCAGCTCTACGAGCGCTACGGCGATGATTTCGTCGAGCATCTCAACGGCCAATTCGCGATTGCGCTGTGGGACGGCGAGCGCCAGCGTCTCGTGCTGGCGCGCGATCGTGCGGGAATCCGGCCGCTCTACTACGCGACGGCACGCGATAGGCTGTGGTTCGCCTCCGAGACCAAGGCGCTGCTCGCGGTGTTGCCCGAGCTCGCCGCGCTCGATCCGCAAGGTCTCGTCGAGACATTCACGTTCTGGGGTCCGGCCGATCCCGATACGCTGTTCCGCGGCGTCGAAAGCCTACCGCCGGGTCATCGCCTCGCGATCGAGCGCGACGGCACGCGCACGTTGACTCGCTACTGGGATTGGACGTTCCCCGACATCGGAACGCCGCCGCCGTTCGATTCGATCGAGGATGCGACGACGGAGCTGCGCGCGCTGCTGGTCGATGCGGTGCGACTGCAGCTCCGCGCCGACGTGCCGGTTGGCGCGTATCTTTCGGGCGGGCTCGATTCGTCGGGCATCGTCGCGCTGGTTCGCGGATTTACGGATACACCGGTGCGAACGTTCTCGATCGCGTTCGACGACGCCGAGTTCGACGAGAGCGAACATCAGCAAGCGATGGTGCGGCATCTCGGCACGGCGCACACGACCGTGCGCTGCTCGCGCGGCGATATCGGAAGAGCATTCCCGAGGCTGATCCGCCACACCGAAGCGCCCGTGCTGCGCACTGCGCCCGCGCCGCTGATGCTGTTGTCGCGCGCCGTGCGGGAGGCTGGCTACAAAGTGGTGCTGACGGGCGAGGGCGCCGACGAGGTGTTCGCCGGCTACGACCTTTTCAAGGAAGCGAAGGTGCGCCGGTTCTGGGCGCGCCAGCCGGAGTCGCGCTGGCGGCCGCAGCTGCTCGGCCGGCTTTACGGCTATCTCGAAAACTCCCCGGTTGGCAATCCCGCGTTTGCGCAAGCGTTCTTCGGCCAGGGCCGCGAGCACCTCGCGAGACCGATCTTCGCCCATGTTCCGCGCTGGACGACCTCGCAGCGCGCGCTCGCGTTCCTGTCGCCGGAGCTGCGCGCCGCGATCGGATCCTGGGATCCACTCGCGTTCTATGAGCGGCGCTTGCCGGCCGGAATCATGGGCTGGCAGCCGTTGGCGCGGGATCAGTACGTCGAGGCGAAATCGCTGATGGCGGCATATCTCCTGTCCTCGCAGGGCGACCGCGTCGCGATGGCGAACTCGGTCGAGGGCCGCTTTCCGTTCCTCGACCACCGCCTGATCGAATTCGCCAACCGGCTGCCGCCGCAATGGAAAATCCGCGGCCTCACCGAAAAGCACATACTGCGCCGCGCGCTGCACGGGCTCCTGCCAGCGGATATCCTTGTGCGGACCAAGCAGCCGTATCGGGCGCCGGACGCGCAGAGTTTTTTCGAAGGTACGGAACCTCTGGACTTCGTCGCCGATCTCCTCTGCGCCGATCGTCTGCGCGCGGCAGGCTATTTCGACGCCGCCGCGGTCGGACGGCTGTTCGAGAAATGCCGGGCCGGACGCGCCGGCGGTTTCGCCGACAACCAGGCGTTCGTCGGCATCGTATCGACGATGCTGCTGGACGAAATTTTCGTGCGGCGACGCGGTTCGCAATAGGGCAATGCTTAAAGATCCTGACCTCCACCGGAATCGAGCAGCATGACCACAGACATCGGCCCCGTGCGCGACAAGGTGCGCAGCTACATCTTGGCCAACCTCATGTTCACCGACGACGCCTCGCAGCTGCCGGACGACGTCTCGCTGCTCGATCGCGGCATCATCGACTCGACCGGCGTGCTTGAGATCGTGCTGTTCCTCGAAGAAGAATTCGGCATCAAGGTCAAGGATGCCGACATGCTGCCGGAGAATTTCGACAGCGTCGGCAGCATCGCGCATTTCGTCGGACGCCAGACTGCGCAATGACGCCGCGGGAAGCGCGCCTGCTGCACGATTCGCTGCTCGTCGTCGCGGCCGATCCCGCGTGCGCGAAGAAAACGGCCGTGATCGTCGAAGGCGCGCCGCATTCGTATGCGGAGCTGCTCGACGAAGCGCTGCGCCTCGCATCGGCGCTGCGCGATCGCGGAATCGAGCGTGGCGATCGCGTCGCGATCTACATGGACAACACCTGGCCGTGCGTCGTGTCGATCTTCGGAATACTGATCGCCGGCGGCGTGTTCCTGATCGTCAATCCGCAGACCAAGGCCGACAAGCTCGCTTTCATCCTCGACGACAGTGGCGCGCGCGTGCTGCTGACCGACGCGCATCTCGCCAAGGAATTCGTGCCGGCGCTGGAGCAGGTCGCTCATGCGCCGGCCGTGATCTGCTCGCGCCTGGACGACAGCGCGGGCGCAGCGGAGAGCTTCGAGACCGTCATCGCATCTTCGGCGCCACTGGCGACGCGTGCCGCGACGATTCCGCTCGATCTCGCCGCGCTCATCTACACGTCCGGCAGCACCGGCAATCCGAAAGGCGTCATGCAGACGCATCAGGCGATGGTGTTCACGGCGGGAAGCCTCGTCGAATACCTTCGTCTCGATGCCGATGCGCGCATCCTCTGCATGCTGCCGCTCGCGTTCGACTACGGCCTTTATCAATTGCTGATGAGCGTGCGCCTCGGCGCGACGCTGGTACTCGAACGCTCGTTCACGTTTCCCGCGCAGATCTTCGCGCGCATGCGCGAGAGCGAAGTCAGCGTGTTCCCCGGCGTGCCGACGATCTTCGCGATGCTGCTGGCCGCGCACAGCCGCGAAGCGCTTTCGTTCCCGAGGGTCACGCGCGTGACCAACACGGCCGCCGCACTGCCGGACGATTCTGCGCTGCGCCTTCGCGAAGTATTTCCGAACGCGCTCATCTACAAGATGTACGGACTCACCGAGTGCAAGCGCGTGAGCTATCTCGAACCTGAGCTGATCGACGCGAAACCGGGCTCGGTCGGCAAGGCGATTCCGGGCACCGAGGTGTATCTGCTGTCGCCTGAGGGTCACGAAGTCGCGCCCGGCGAAGCGGGCATCCTGCACGTGCGCGGACCGCACGTGATGCTCGGCTACTGGAATCGGCCCGATCTCAGTGCGCACATGCTCAAGCCCGGCAAGCTGCCGGGCGAGCGCGTGCTCTGCACGCAGGATCATTTCCGCATGGACGACGAAGGATTCCTCTATTTCGTCGGCCGCACCGACGACATCATCAAGACGCGCGGCGAGAAAGTGAGCCCGGTCGAAGTCGAGAACGTGATCCATGGCCTCGGCGGCATCCGCGAAGCCGCGGTCGTCGGCGTCGAGGACGCCGTGCTCGGCCAGGCCGTGCGCGCCTACATCGTGCTCAATCCCGGCGCGTCGCTCGACGAGCGCCGCATCCGCGCGCACTGCGCAGCGCATCTGGAGAATTTCATGGTTCCGCGCGACATCGTCTTGTGCGCAGATCTGCCGCGCACGGCGACCGGCAAGGTCAGCAAGAAAGCGCTGCTCGAGAATCCGCCGGCGTGATTCGATGAATCCGACCTTCGCCGACTTGCGCGATCGGCTTGCCGCCGGGTTCGCGCCGCTGCCGGACAAACCGGAGGAAACGCCGGACGCCAGCTTGCGCGCGCTCTGGCATGCGGCGGCCGGGCATCCCAAGTCGGTCGTCGCCGCGGCCGCGGGCGAGTTGCCGCCGCTCGACGAATCGGGATTGTCGCGCCTGCATGCGCTGATCGATCGTCGCCTCGAAGGCGTTCCGCTGGCGCACTTGACCGGCCGCCAGCATTTCGCCGGCATGGAAATGCTGGCCGGCGCCGGAGCGCTGGTGCCGCGGCGCGAGACCGAATTGCTGGCACAGGCGGCGATCGCTCTGGCGCGTGAGGTCGCGGCGCCGCTGGTCGTCGACGTCTGCACCGGCTGTGGCAACGTCGCACTGGCGCTGGCGCAACACGTGGTGGACGCTCGCGTCTTCGGCGCGGACCTCAGCGAGGACGCTCTGGCGCTGGCGCGGCAGAACGCCGACTGGCTCGGCCTCGCCGATCGCGTCGAATTTCGCGCCGGCGATCTGCTCGCGCCGTTCGATGCGGACGAATTCCTCGGCCAAGTCGACGTCCTCACTTGCAATCCGCCGTACATCAGCAGCGGGAAAGTCGGTCAGATGGCCGCCGAGATCGCCGGACACGAGCCTCGCCTCGCGTTCGACGGCGGGCCGCTCGGCGTCACGATCCTCATGCGACTGGTTCAGGAAGCGCCGCGATATGTGCGATCCGGCGGCTGGCTCGCGTTCGAAGTCGGCCTGGGACAAGGACCTGCGCTCGTGCGCCGGCTGAAAGGGACTCCGGCGTATCGTGAGGTACGCGAGATCGCCGACGAAAACGGCGCTGTGCGCGCTATTCTGGTGCGCTGCTGAGAAGGTCCACGCAGGGGGCGCAATGACCGGGTTCGGCTGGCAGGTTCTCGATCTCGACTACGCACGCGAAGCCGAGCGCATCGCGGCGCGCCTGCGCGAGGTCGTGGCGCGCGTGCTGCATCGGCGCGGGCTCATCGTCGCGATCTCGGGCGGCATCGACAGTTCCGTCTGCGCCGCGCTCGCCGTGCAGGCGCTCGGGGCCGAGCGCGTGTTCTGCCTGATCCTGCCGGAGCAGGATTCGGACGAGGACAGCGCGGCTCGTGCGCAAATCCTGGTCGATCATCTCGGACTTCGCGTCGCGACGTTCGACATCGCGCCGACATTGGCCGCGATCGGCTGCTACGCCGAGCGCGACGCGGCGGTGCGCAAGGTCCTGCCGGAATACGACGAGCGCTGGAAGATGAAGCTCGTCATCGTCGGCGGCGCGCAGGGTGGCATCAATCGCTTCCGCATCGTCGCCGAATCGCCGGACGGCGCGCGCCACGAGCGCGATCTTCCGCTGGCCGAGTATCTCGCCATCGTCGCCGCGACGAACTACAAGCAGCGCATCCGCAAGACCGTCGAATATTTCCACGCGGACCGGCTCAACTACGCCGTGCTCGGCACGCCGAACCGGCTCGAATACGACCAGGGCTTCTTCGTCAAGAACGGCGACGGCTCGGCCGACGTGAAGCCGATCGCGCATCTCTACAAGAGCCAGGTCTACGGCATGGCGCGTGCGCTCGGCCTGCCGCAGCGCCTGTGCGACGCGCAGCCGACGACCGACACGTACAGTCTCGAGCAAGGCCAGGACGAGTTCTATTTCGCGCTGCCGTACCGATCGATGGATCTTGCGCTGTGGGCGCTCGATCACGAGGTACCGGCCACCGAGCTCGCCGCCGTACTCGGCATCGACGAAGTGCGCGGCGAAGCGGTTTACGCGGACATCCGCAACAAGCGGCGCACGACGCGCTATTTGCATCTGGCGCCGGTGCTGCTCGGGGCCGACGAATCGGGAGTGGCGGCATGACGTCGAACGCGCCATCGTCAAGACGCATCGGGGGAACGCCATGCTGCTGAATCTCAATACGCTGCGCGCGTTCGCGGCGCTGTGCGTCGTGTACTACCACATCACGTCCGATGCCGGACTCAATCTTGCCGTCAACGTCGGCACACGCGGCGTCGATGTGTTCTTCGTCATCTCCGGGTTCATCATCACGTTCGTGGGCGCGAAGAATCCCGAGCAGTTCTTCGCGCGCCGGCTGATCCGCATCGTGCCGTTCTACTGGGCCGCGACGATCTTCGTGTTCTGCATTGCGCTGGTGTTTCCGCATCTCTTCCACAACACACGCGCCGATGTTCCGCAGTTCCTCGCTTCGCTCTTCTTCATTCCGCGCGAGACCGACTACGCCGGACTTTTCCCGACGCTGATCCTGGGCTGGTCGCTCAACTACGAGATGTATTTCTACGCGCTGTTCGCGATCTCGCTCCTGATCTGGCGCTCGATGGCGGCCGTCGTCTGCTCCGTGCTGATCACGCTGATCCTGCTCGCGATCGATCTTTCCGGCGCGACGCATCCGAGCGTCACGTTCTACGCGCGCCCGATCGTGTTCGAGTTCGTGTTCGGCGTCGCCGCGTACTACCTCGTCACCTGGATCACCGGCTACAAAGCCTCGATCACGAAGAGCTCTGCGGCGCTCTGGCTGCTCGCGCTCGTGATGGCCGGCGCGATCGCCGTGCTCGGCATCGGCGAATACCAAAAAGGCTGGGGCCTGCCGCGCGAGATTTCGGCCGGCGTGCCGGCGTTCTTCCTGGTCGCGTCCGCGATCCTGATCGAGCGGCTGTATCGCGTCGTCATCGACAACAAGATCGTGTTCCTGGTCGGCGAGTCCTCGTACATCCTTTACCTCGTACATCCTTACGTCATCTACGGAATCCTGCGCACGCTGGTGCGCCATCCGGAGAATCTCGGCGCGCTCTCGACCGCCGCGTTGATCCTCGCGCTGCTGGCGATCGCAAGCGTCGTCGCGGTTGCGATCCATCTTCTGTTCGAGCGGCCGGTGATGGATTTCCTGCGTCGCCGCTTCTTGAAGCCGCGGGTCAAGGCGCGAGAAGACGCGATCCTCGATTCGGCCCCGGCCGTCGGCGGCGCGTACGCCGGCGCTCCGCAGCGTTCGGAAACCTGACCGCATCGCCATGAGCGAACCGATGCCCCTGCCAGCCCGGAGCGACGCCTACTCGGTCGTCGACGCCGACGTGCGCCGCGATCGCGATGCCGTGATCGGGCTCTGGCGCGGCAATCTCGGCGACGAGGCGCGCTTCGAATCGAAATACGACTGGTTCTATCTGGCCTGTCCCTGGGGCGAGCCGCTGCTGGAGGTCCTGCGCCACGAGCCGACCTCGGAATGGGTCGGCGTCGCCGCGATCGGGCCTAGGCGCATGCTCTGGCACGGCCGCGAGATCCGCGCAGGCGTGCTCGTCGACATGGCCGTTTCGGCGCGCCATCGCTCGCTTGGGCCGGCGATGATGCTCCAGCGCAAGGTGATCGAGCGCGCCACGTCCGAATTCGATCTCGTCTACGGATTTCCGAATCCGAAGGCGATTCCGGTGGTCAAGCGCGTGGGCTATTCCAAGCTCGCCGACATCGTGCGCTCGACGCGCGTGCTGAAGCACGGCGCGTATTTGCGGCGGATCATGCCGGCGATCCTCGCGCGTCCGCTCGGACGACTTCTCGACGGCATCGATCGCGTCGGCGACGCCTGGCGCTCGTTGCGCCACGGTCGTCGCGCGGCCGAATGGAGCGATACGGTCGATCCGCGCATGCAGGCGCTGTGGACGAAGTCGCTGCCGGGCGACGGCCTGGTCTCGGTGCGCGACGCGACGGCGCTGCGTTGGCGCTTCGACGAAGGCACCGTGCCGCAGACGCGCTATCTCCTCGTCGGCACCGAGAAAGGCGGGGCGCTCGATGCGTGGTTCGCCTGCGAAACCGCGGGTACGATCTTGCACGTGCGCGATTTCTGGCCGCGCCATGCGCCGCGTGTCGCGATAGAGGCGCTGGTCCGCGCGGCGCGGCGCGAACGGCACGTGTCGATCTCGGTGCAGTGCACCGCCGACGACGGCGCCCTGTCCGCATGGCGCGCGGCGCGTTTCATCGAGCGCGACCGCAGGCCCGTCTTCGGCAAGTGGCGCCCGGCGTTCGACGCGGCGGTCGCGAGCGGCCCGATCCATCTGACGCCGGTCGACGAAGATGAGTAGGACTCGGGCCGCCGTGCCTTCGAGCCCTCCGGGCGCGGATCGATCGGCTTACGACGGGCTTCGCAGTAACCTCGGTCCAGAGCCGGTGGACACCCGAGGCGTTACAAGTGCATTCTTGCCGTTCCGCCGGCAACACGGCTGCAGAGGGAAGTCGTCCCTGCGCCGGGAATCAGCACAGATTGCCGCGGGACGGGGATTGGAACATGGGGATCAACGGGGAAGCACACCAAGCGCAGCCGGCACGCGGCAAGCGTCAGGAGCTGGCACGCTGGTGCCATCGCGCCGGAGTGCTTTCGGCAGTGCAGCGCGTGCGCACGCTCGCGCGCGCGGAAGTGCGCGTGCTGGCGTATCACCGCGTGCTCGACATCGGCGATGCCTCGCGCTTCGAGTTCGATCCGGCGCTGGTCAGCGCATCGCCCGAGCATTTTCGCGAGCAGATGACTTATGTGCGCGACCGCTACCGCCCGGTCTCGTCGAGCGAGCTGATCTCGCTGGTCGAAGAGGGACGTCCGCTGCCGCGCAACGCGATCATCGTGACCTTCGACGACGGCTACGACGACAACTACCGCATCGCGTTTCCGATCCTGCGCGAGCTCGGCGTGCCGGCGACGTTCTTCGTCTCGACCGGGCATATCGACAGCGGGATTCCGTATGCGTACGACTGGCTCGTGCACATGATCTGCATGGCGAGCGCGCCGAAGCTCGAAGTGCCGGAAGTGAAGCTCGACATGGCGCTGCCGTCCTCGCTCAACAGGCGCCACGCGATCGGAGCGGAGCTGCTCGATCGCATGAAATGGCTCAACGATGCCGCGCAGAATGCAATCATCGCGCGCCTCGAACGCGAGTGGTCGATGCCACGCCGGCCGCATCCGGATTGCCGTCCGATGAACTGGGATCAGCTGCGCGAGATGCAGGCCGCGGGCATGGACATCGGCTCGCACGGCGTCAACCACAAGATGCTGGCGCAGCTGCCGGTGACGGAGATGATCGCCGAAGTGCAGGAATCGAAATCGGCGCTCGACCGCGAGCTCGGCACCACCGCACGCACGCTGTCGTATCCGGTCGGCGGTCCGAACGCGTACAGCGAGGCCGTTGTCGCGGCCTCGCGCGAAGCGGGTTTCCGGATCGCGTTCAACTATATTTCCGGCTCGAACCCCTTGCCGGTCGCGGACCGCTACGCGCTGCACCGCCTGCCGGTCGAGTACGAGACCGACATCGGCTGGTTCGCCGGCATCGTGACCTGGCCGGAGCTCTTCAGCTATCCGACGCGTCTGCGCATCGGCTGATTTCGCGCGGGCCGCGCAGGGAGCGCGCGTAGCATGTTCTTCATCCTCGTCTACGTCGTGCTGGTCATCGTCCGGCCGCAGGAATATCCGGGCCTGGTCGATCTGGAATGGCCGATCCTGCAGATCGCGTTCGTCGCCGCGTTCCTGGCCTGGGCGATCTCGGCGCGCAAGACCTTCGCCGACGCGCCGTATCCGCTCGCGATCGGATTCCTCGTCGCTTGCATGCTCTCGGAGGTCGCCAACGGCTGGAGCGGCGGCGCGATCGCGCAGGCGACGCAGTTCGGCCCGATCATCATGAGCTTCATCATGCTTTCGCACGCGGTCACGACGCGTAAGCGCCTTTCGATCGCGATGTTCACGTTCGTGGCGTGCTCGTGCGTCCTTGCCTTGCACGGCGTCGAGCAGGTGCAGACCGGCATCGGCTGGACCGGCATGCCGCTGGTGCAGGACGACGGACGCATCCAGTACGTCGGCATCTTCAGCGATCCGAACGATCTGGGACTTCTATTCGTGTCGGTGCTGCCGATGGCGTTTTATCTGAGCTCGCGCGGCGGCCTGCTCGGTCTTGCGCGCTTGCTGTGGCTCGCCGCTGCAGCGCTGCTGCTCTACGGCATCTATCTGACCAACTCGCGCGGCGCGATGCTCGCGGTCGCGGTCGTCACCGGCGCATGGCTCTGGATGCGCAGGGGCATCGTCACCGCGGTCGTCGTCGGCGGCCTCGGGCTTGCCGGAATGACGATGCTGCCTTCGCGCCTGCAGGAGCTCGATGCGAGCGAATCGTCGGCGGCCGGCCGCGTCGACGCCTGGTACGAAGGTTTGCAGATGTTCATCTCGCAGCCGCTGTTCGGCGTCGGCGCCGGCAACTTCACCGAGCACAATTACCTGACCGCGCACAATTCGTTCGTGCTCGTGCTCGCCGAGACCGGTTTCTTCGGTTTCACGATATGGCTCGCATTCGTCGGCTACTGTTTTCGAATGATGCTGACCATCTACCGGCACCAACCTGTGCTCGCGGACGCTGCCGCCGAAGCCGAATGGAAAACCGAGCGCACGATCGCCGGAACCTTGTTCCTGACCTTGTGCGGACTTTTTGCCGCGGCATTCTTCCTCAGCCGGAGCTATACCATCGTCCTCTACATGATCACGGCGCTCATCGTCGGCGAATACGTCGGCGCGCGCACGCGCTATCCGAGCCTGCCGACGTTCTCGCTGGGACGCGACCTGGTGCGCCTGCCGCTCTACGCGATCGTCGGCGTCATCGCTCTCTACGGAATCACGCGGGTGCTTTTGTGAATACGCGCGCGCACGCGATGCGCAATACGCTGTTCTCCTCGGTCGGCATCTACACCGAGTATTTCCTCGGCATGCTGGTTTCGATCATCATCGCGCGCCATCTCGGTCCGCACGACTTCGGCACATACAGCCTGGTGGTCTGGTTCGTCGCGATCGGCGTCACTGCGACGAATTCCGGCACCTCGACCGCGGCGATCAAGTTCATCGCCGAGCTTCGCGGCAGCGGCCGGTCCGAGCTGGTCGGACTCCTGATCGACTACCTGCGCCGCGCGCAGCACATCTTTCTGCTGGTCGTGCTGACGGCCGGCGGCATCGCGTTCTTTCTCGCCGGCGATCGTCTCGCGCCGAATCTGAATCATCTCGCGCTGTTCGGCCTGCTCGTGTTCGCGATCAGTCTGCGCGCGCCGTACATGTTCAACATCTCGACGGCGAAAGGCTTCGAGCAGTTCGGCGCGACCGCAACGATCGCGCTGTTCGCGACGCCGCTCAATCTCGCAATGGTGATCGTCGCCTGGGCGCTGCACGCGCCGGTCGAAGGCTTCCTGATCGTGTTCGCGGTTTCGAGCGTCGCCTTCTATGCCGTGTCGCGCTATCAGGTGCGCCGCCTGATTCCCAAGCCCCCGGAAGGGGCGACGCTGCCGGATGATTTCGTGCGCCGCGTGCGCCGTCACATGCGCATCGTCGCGTTCACGGTCACGATCTCGGCGTTCACGGCGACCGAGACCGAAGTCTTGTTCCTGAATCTCTTCGCGACGCCGGCGAGCGCGGGCCAGTTCAAGGTTGCGTTCCAGCTCGCGTCCGGCGCGGCGCTGCTCGTGCCCGGCGTGTTCAGCGCGGTGTTGCTGCCGATGATGGCCAGAGCGCTCAGCGAGGGCAAGGAAATCGCGGCGCGCCGCTTCGTCGCGTCGGCGACGTACCTGACTTTGCTCGCCGCGCCGCTGGTCGGATTCGGACTCGTCTTCTCAGATCCGACGATCCTCGTGCTGTACGGCTCAGCCTACGCCCCGGCCGGTCCCGTCCTCGCCGGATGTCTTTTCGCGTGCTCGCTGTCGACGATCGGCCAGGCCGCGACCAGCCTTCTGGTCAGCGCCGATCATCAACACAGCATCCTGCGCCGCGTCATCGCCTACGGCGCGCTGAAGCTCGTGCTCGACGTCGTGCTGATCAAACTCTACGGATTGACCGGCGCGATCATCGCGTACACGTCGGTCGTCATCTTCGGACTCTTCTTGACGCTGACGCTCGCGCTCAAGGTCAGCGGCGCGCGGCTCGCGTGGGGGCGGCTCGGGCGCATCCTGCTGGCGTTGCTGCTCGCGGCGGCGGCGGCGTATCCGCTCCGTCATTTCGGAACGCCGCTGGTCGCGTGCATCGTCGGCGGAATCTTGCTCAGCGTCGTGTATGTGGTGCTGACGATTCTGCTCGGCTGCTGGAGCCGCGCCGATATCGAATACATGAAAAGCCTGCATCGCCGCCTCTTTGCCGAAAAACCGCGTGCGCTGGCGAGCCTTCTCGACTGGGCCGGCACGCGCGCGGCGAAGGACTACGTATGAGCGCGGTCTACGAAGGCTTGTTCCGGCACGTGCTGTTTCCCTTCTATGAAACCGTATTGCGCAGGCGCAAGACGCTTGCGTACCTCGCCGAGTACGAGCGCAACCAGTGGCTAGCGCCCGAGCAGATCGCCGAGCTTCAGTGGCGCAAGCTGAAGGCGCTGCTCGAGCACTGCCATCGCGAAGTGTCCTACTACCGCAAGCAATGGACCGCGCTCGGCGTGACGCCGGACGACATCAAGACGCCCGCCGATTACGCGCGCCTGCCGCTCCTGACCAAGGCCGACATCCGCACGAATTTCGAGGATCTGAAGGCCGAATCCTGGAAGGGCCGCATTCTTTACAAAGCCACCGGCGGCTCGACCGGCGAGCCGCTTCGCTTCGGCTACACGCGCGAAAGCCACGAGCGGCGCACCGCCGTGATGTGGCGCGGTTACGGCTGGGCCGGCGCGCGCATGGGGCGGCGCACGCTGTACTTGTGGGGCGGCGCGGTGGGCGATCCGGGCCGCAAACAATTGCTGAAAGATCGTCTTTATCACGCGGCCTTCGGGCGGCGTGTGCTCGACTCGTTTCCCATGAGCGAATCGAACATGGCGAGCTACGCGGATGCGATCGACGCGTACCGTCCCGACATCATGGTCGCGTACGTGGGGCCGCTGGTGCGCCTCTCGCAATGGATGCTGGCGACGGGCCGGCGCGTCCATAAACCCGAGGGCATCCTCGGCGGCGCCGAAGCCTTGCTCGGGTACCAGCGCGAGATCATCGAACGCGCGTTCGGCGCGCCGGCGTACAACACCTACGGCTGCCGCGAATTCATGCTGATCGCGTCCGAGTGCGAGCAGCGCGACGGTCTGCACGTCAACGCCGATCATCTCTTCGTCGAGACCCTGCCGGCATTGGACGTCGTCGTCACCGACCTCTCGAACTACGGCATGCCGTTCATCCGCTATCAGAACGGCGATCTGGCGACCCCTTCGTCGACAGTGTGTGCCTGCGGCCGCGGCCTGCCGATGCTGAAGAGCGTCGACGGCCGCAAGCTCGACGCGATCCGCACGCGCTTGGGACACGTGCTACCCGGAGAGTTCTTTCCTCACATGCTCAAGGACATCCCGGGTTTGCGCCGGTTCCAGGTCGTGCAGCGCTCGCTCGACGCGCTCGACATCTCGATCGTGCGCGGCGAAGGCTTCGAGGATTCCGGTCTCGACTACGCGCGCCGCGAAATCGCCAAGGTCATCGGCGATGCGGCCGAGATCCGCTTCCACTTCGTCGACGAGATTCCGACCGGCGCGAACGGCAAGTTCCGCGTGACGATTTCGGAGATTCCCTCCGAGGAACGGCAGGTCAAGGAAAGACAGGACGCCTCGTGAAGATCACGCATGTCGTCGAAAACCTGAATCGCGGCGGTCTGGAACGGGTGGTCATCAACCTCGTTCTGGCTCAGCACGCCGCCGGCCACGAATGCCGCGTCATCTGCCTGCACGAATCCGGCACGCTCGCGCACGAGCTGATCGATCACGGCGTGCCGGTCGACGCCTGCAACAAGCGCGACGGCACCGACATCAGCGCGCTGATCCACGCGCGCGGCCTGATGCGCCGCAACGGCGTCGACATCGTGCATTCGCACAACATCATCGCGCACGACTACGCCGTGCTCGCCGCGGCAGGCTTGAAGCCGCGCCGCATCCTCAACACGCGCCACGGCATGGGCGGCCCGCCTGTCGCGAACGCGCGCGAGTGGCTGTACCGGCGTTGCATGCGCCGCACCGATCACGTCGTCGCAGTCTGCGAAGCGGCGCGGCACAACTTGATCGAGCGCGGCAAGCTGCCGGCAGACAAGCTCGTCGCGGTGCCGAACGGCATCCACGTCGATCGCTTCACGCCGGCGTCCGAAGTGGCGCGCCGACATCTCGCCGACATGATCGGCGTCGGCGAATCGACGCGCATCATCGGATCGGTCGGCCGCCTCAACTGGGCCAAGGACATCCCGACGCTGATCCGCGCCTTCGCGCTGCTGCGCGAAAAACGCCCGGACAGCGTGCTGGTCCTGATCGGCGACGGCAGCTTGCGCGAGGAGCTCGTCGCGTTCGCCCAAGCGCAAGGCGTATCCGAGCACGTGCGTTTTCTCGGCGATCGCAGCGACGTGCGCGAGCTTCTGCAAGGCCTCGACGTGCTGGCGATGTCGTCGGTGTCCGAAGGCTATTCGATCGCGCTGCTCGAAGCCTGCGCTGCCGCGCTGCCGATCGTTGCAACGGCGGTCGGCGGCAACGCCGAGATCGTCCACGACGGCGTCAACGGCCACGTCGTGCCTTCCAACGAACCGGGCATGCTCGCCGAAGGCCTGCTCGATATCCTCGCCGATCCCGAGCGCGCCCGCGCGATGGGGCGCGCCGGTCGCGAGTGGGTGCTTCAGCACGGCACGTTTGACGGCATGGTGCGCCGCTACGAAGCGCTCTACGAGGGCGAAAGCCCGCGGAAAGCCTGATGGTTCAGCCTCGCGAGGGTCGCTCGCTGCCTTTGTGCAACGTGCCGGCCCTATAATGCAGCGCACCATCCGGCCCTTGTCGCAGTGCGGCCGTTCCGGCCGCCGATCGAGCTGATCCGCCCGCGTGAATCCGAGACCGAAAAAAATCCATCTCCTGCGGTGGCTGCCCGACTGGCTGATGCTGACGTCGTGCCGGCCGCAGACGCCTGCGTTGTACTTGAGCTTCGACGACGGTCCGCACCCCGAGCACACGCCGCGATTGCTCGATCTCCTTGCAGAGCACGACGCGCGCGCGAGCTTTTTTCTGGTCGGCACGGAGGTCGAGAAATATCCGGCGATCGTGCGCCGCATGGCGACCGAAGGGCATCTCGTCGGCAACCATTCGTACAGTCATCCGTCGTTTCCGAAAATCACGCTCGCCGAGCAGCTCGCCGAGATCGATCGCACCGATCGTATTCTCGAAGCGCTCGACGGTCAGGCGCGGCATGCTTTCCGTCCGCCGAGCGGCGCGCTGCCGCTGCCTATGATGATGCACTTCGCCAAGGCGCGACGGCGCATCGTGTACTGGTCGTACGACAGCATGGACTATCAGCGTCGGCCGACGTCCGAATTCGTCGCGAACGTGCGAAGCGCGCCGCCCGAATCCGGCGACATCGTGCTGATGCACGACGACGATGCGAACGTCGTCGACTCGCTGAAGAGCCTTCTCCCCGAATGGCGTGCCGCGGGCTTCGCGTTCCATGCGCTGCCGGCGGAAATCGTGCGCGCTCCGTCTTCCGCGATCGGAACCTTGCCGCATGCCTAGCGCCACGATCGTCGTCGCGATTCTCGTCGTGCTGTTCGCGCTCGGCGCGCTCGTCGTTTACCTCGGGCTTCGCGCGCGCAACATGCAGATCTGGATCGTGAGCTGGCTGCGCCGCCGCAAGCGGCCCGCGGTTGCCGGCCCGACGCACGTGATGTTCTGCTTCGTCGACCACTTCGAGCCGATGTGGGGTAAGGCCGATCCGCCGACGCAGGCCGCGCGCGTCGATCGCTGGTGTCGCGACTATCGCGCGCTCGCGTCCCGTCATCGCGACGCCGACGGACGCCCGCCGCAGCACAGCTTCTTCTATCCGGAAGAGGAATACACCGAAGAGCATCTGGACAAGGTCGCCGCGCTCTGCGCCGAGGGCTACGGCGAGATCGAGATCCATCTTCATCACGACAACGACACCGAAGCGAATTTCCGCGCCTCGATCTCGCGCTTCTGCAAAGTGCTGCACGAGCGCCACGGCGCTCTGCCGCGCGATCCCGAAACCGGCGAGCTCCGCTTCGCATTCATCCACGGCAACTGGTGCCTGGACAATTCGCGCTCGGACGGTCGCTGGTGCGGCATCAACAACGAGCTGATCCTCCTGCGCGAGCTCGGTTGCTACGCCGACTACACGCTGCCGTCGGCGCCGAGCGACACGCAAACCAGCACGATCAACTCGATCTACTACGCGACGGACGATCCCGATCGCCCGAAGTCGCATGACAAGGGCGTGCCGGTCAAAGTCGGCGGCTCGCCGAGCGGCGATCTCATGATCGTGCAGGGCCCGCTCGGCCTCAATTTCCGCGACCGCCGCGCCGGCATCATGCCGCGCATCGAAAACTCCGACGTGCGCCGCTCGTGCCCGCCCACGCCTGAGCGCGTCGACGCGTGGGTCAAAACCGGAATCCACGTCGAAGGCCGGCCCGAGTGGGTCTTCGTCAAAGTACACACGCACGGCACGCAGGAGGGCGACATGGATACGCTCCTCGGCGATCGCGCGCACGCGATGCATGATCATCTCGAGCGCGTCTACAACGACGGCCGCAACTACGTGCTGCACTACGTGACTGCGCGCGAGATGTACAACATCATCAAGGCAGCCGAAGCCGGCAAGGCCGGCGATCCTGCGCAATACCGGGATTTCGTGCTGGCGCCGCCGCCGCATGCGCGCAAGCTGCGCGCGGCGGCGGATGCCGTCGTCGCCTAGCGGTTCATGGCTTTCCCCTCTCCCGCTTGCGGGAGAGGGTAGGGTGAGGGCGCTTTTCGTGTTGTTGTCGCGTGAAAACACGTCCGTGTGTTTTTCCGTCCGCCCTCCTGGCGGCCGGGTCACTTCTCTTTGCTTGCCCAAAGAGAAGTAACCAAGAGAAAAGGCACCCCCGCGGTCGCGGTCGCCGGGCTCCTGCCCGGCGACTAAAGTGAGGGCGCTACGGGGTTCGCTGACGGCACGTCCGTGTGCCGGCAGCGAACGCGCGGGCATCGTGCCCGCGCCCCTACGGGCTTTTCCTCCGCGCCCTCACCGCGACCGAGGGGGACCCCGGAGGAGCAAAGAAGCGGACTTCCTGTCCGCAGAAGCGGACGCATCGCTGCGCTCGCTAAGAATAAAGCTACGAAACAAACCTCTGTCATTCCGGCGAAGGCCGGAATCCAGCATCTCGCTTTAGCTTCGTCTCTTGATCTCGGGGCCCGTGTGGGACGGCGAAGGGCGGACGGAAGAGGCCCGCGCGAACGCGCGGGTGAGCGCGAGGGATCGCGCTCATTCCGCAGCAGGACATGGATGTCCTGTCAGCGGAACCCCGGCCGCCCGTAGCGAACCGGCGCAGCCGGCGTCCTACCCGGGCTGCCCTTTCTCTTGGTTACTTCTCTTTGGGCAAGCAAAGAGAAGTGACCCGCTCGCAGGGATGCGAGTGGAAAACACAGGGACGTGAGTCGGTCTTCGCGTAGCGCCGAAGATCAAGAGCAACAGCCAATGGATCCCGGCTTTCGCCGGGATGACGGATGGGAGTGCCGGGATGACGGATGGGAGTTGGATTCCGGCTTCCGCCGGGATCACAGATGAGGAGCTGGATTCCGGCCTCCGCCGGAATGACGAGCGAAAAGATTCAGCGTCTCGACAATTCAGCGACCGCTTCCTTGCACGCACGAAGCGTATCTGCAGCCACCGTGTCCCATCCACGAGAAAATCTCCGCGAGAGCGCATCTTCATCCCATTCGCGACCGAGCGCTTCATCGATTGCGCCGACAAGTGCAGCGGTGTCACGCGGCGCGACGAGAATGCCGGACGTCGCATCGACGACTTCAGGAATCCCTCCGACCGTCGTCGCGACAATCGGCCTTCCGCAAGCAAGCGCTTCGACGAGCACGTTGGGATGGCCTTCGGAATAGCTCGGCAGCGTGACGAGATCGGATGCGGTCATCCATTGCGCAACTATTTGCGGCGGTTGCATGCCTTCGAGGCGGACGCGCAACGACGGTTGCGACGCGATCGTGGTTTCGAGCTCGGTGCGCAGCGGTCCGTCGCCGATCAGCACGAGCTCGATGTTGGGGCGCGTCGTTGCGAGTTGTGCGGTCGCAGCGATGAGCTCGCGCAAGCCTTTCTCGGCGACGAGGCGTCCGGCGTAGATGATGAGTTGGGCGGAAGGCGAAACACCGAGCGCGCTTCGTGCAGCGGCGCGATCGCCGCGATGGAAGATCGACGCGTCGCAGCCGTTCGCGATGACGCGCACGCGCGCGGCGTCGGCGCCGTAGTCGCGCACGGCGAGCTTGCCGAGATCTTCGCTGACGACGAGCAGGCGCTGCGCCGAACGCACGACCGGTTGCGTCAGCCATCGGCTGACCGGATCGCGCACGCGAATGTCCGAGCCGCGCGCGCCGGCGACGAGCGGAAGGCGGGCGCGTCGTGCGGCGCGCATCGCGCCATAGGCATCGGGATAAAGCCAATACGACAAGACGACGTCAGGTTTGAAACGCGCCAGCGGCTCGGCGATCGCGCGCGCGCACAAGTCGCCGTTGAACGCGCGCGTGACGAGCGGCAGCGCGGGATAGGTCACGTACTCGGCGTCGCAGGCGAGCGACGGCGGACGCGCATCCTTGAAGAGATAGCTTCGCGGCCGTGCCCATTTCGGATAGACCGCGACCGGACTCAGAACGCGCACCTCTGCGATCTTCGAGAGCGCCTGCGCGGTTTGGTACAGCGGTCGGCCGCGCGTCGGTTCGTCCGCGACCGGAAACTGCGAAGTGACCATGAGAATGCGCATCGCGCGGCTTCGCTCAGGCGTTGTCCGTCGCGCGATCCGGTGTGCCGAATGTGATGTCGAGTCCTCGCCGCAAGCCGATGCGCGGCTGCCAGCCGAGCACGGTGCGCGCTTTGGTCTGATCGAAATTCGAGAGCGGCCGCAGCGAGCGCACGCGATACGGCGTCAGCGGCACGTCGCGCTTCAACGCCTTGCCGAGCATCTCGACGCCGCGCGCGAGGAACATGAAGACACCGGTCGACATGCGCATCTGGCGAAGCTCGGGACCGAGCTTGCGCTTGGCGCGATCGAGATAATCCTGCTGCGTCGTCGTCTCCGGATCGACGACGTTGATCAACTGTCCGAGCGCGGCATCCGATTCGCCGGCGAGGAGAAGCGCGTCGACGACGTCGTCGATGTAGACGAGCGGCAGCGTCTGCGTCGGCGCGCCGACGGCGATCCAACGTCCGGCGATGCCGAGCGTGCCATTCGGCGTGACGCGTTCGGCGCCAGGACCGAAGATTTGGCCGGGACGGATGATGACAGCGCGAAGACCGTTGTCGCGGATCGCGGCGCGCACCGCGTTTTCCGCGGCGAGCTTGGTCTGCGTGTAGGCGCCGCGACGTTGTGCGTAGGGTTCGAGCGCGGATTCCTCGGTGAGCGGCACGGCGGGATTGTTGCCGGCGTGATCGAGCACGCTCATCGAGCTCACGTACACCATGCGCGAGGTTCCGTGCTTCAGGCACGCAGCGATGACGTTGCGCGTGCCCCATACCGTGCCGGCCTCGAACGCGCGCGGGCCGCCGCGCATCGCGGCGCCGATGTGATAGACGATGCGTGCGCCGGCGACCGCGTGATCGACCGCGCGTGGATCGCCGAGATCGCCGACGACGACTTCGACGTCGGGATCGAATTTCTTCGCCGCGGCCGCGTTGCGCACCAGCACGCGCACGCGCTGACCGCGCGCGCGCAACGCATCGACGACCTTGCGGCCGAGGAATCCGGCGGCGCCCGTGACGAGCGCGTCGGCGGGTTGCAGCGCCGTGAAGCGCGCTTCGATCTCGCGCGAGCGCTCGGCGTCGGCGCCGGCGCAAGCCGCTTCCATCAGCTCCACCGCACGCAGGCCTTCTTCGGGTGGCACCGGCGGCGGTGTGCCGTCGTGCAAGGCTTGCGCGAAACCGGCGGCGCCGGCCTGGATGCCGGGCGACGGCTTCAAGCGCTTGGTCGCGAAGCGCAGCACGTTCCACGGCACGCGGAACACGTCGGCGAGCCCGCCGAGCCACGCGGTCGCGACGATGCCGATGAATTTCGGACCGGGCAGCACGCGCTTGTTGCGCAGGATCTGCAGGAAGCGATCGACCTCGATCGTGCCGCGCGTGCCGCGCACGACGATGCGGCTTTCCATCGGCCGCGCATTCCATGAGAGGAGAAGTCGACCGAGGCCGTGCTCGCAGCGCGCTTCGGCGTGCCATTCGTCGAACTTGAGATTCGGGTCGCGACCGGTTGCGCGATAGCCGACATTGAGATCGGCGACGCCGCCCAGGAACGCTTCGAGCACGTAGAGTCCGTGCACGCCGAGATCGCGGAACGGATACGAGCCTTGCGCGACGACCGCAGGCAATGGGCCGCCGGCGTACTCGGGATATTCCGAGCTTCGCAGCACGTCGACCGAAAGAATGTCGCCGCAAGCGCCGTTGCGGACGAGATCGAGCGCGCGGACGATGACCGGATCGAGGCGATCGGAATGATTGACCGAAAGCACCAGTCCGCGTTCACGCGCGCGATCGATCATCGTGCGGCAGTCGGCGGCGGAATCGGCCATCGGCTTTTCGACCAGCACATGACAACCGAGATCGAGCGCCTGCAAGGTCAGCGCGCAGTGGCTGGCTGGCGGCGTCAGCACGTAGACGGCGTGCGGCGATTGCGCGGCGAGATCGGCGAGGCTGCGCGTCACCACCGGAATGCCGAACTTGCCGGCGATCGCTTCGGCTGCGGCCGTGTCGAGATCGCAGATGCCGACGACCTCGACGAAATCGAGCCGCTTCAGCGCCGCGACGTGATAGCCGGCGACGTAACCTGCGCCGACGATCGCAATGCGCAGCTTCCCCTCAATTTTCGCGTCCATGTCCTTCGCTCCGATTCTCAAGCTTTGGTGATTCTGCGCGGCGCCGGGTGAGTGCCGCGTCGACTTTTTCGAGAACGTCGGCAACGCGACGGTCCCAGGTCTGATCGGCAACGGCGGCGCTGCGTTCGGCGTGCATTTCGGGTCGATCTTCGGCGAGCGCGCTTTCGATCGCGGCGAGGAATTCTTCGCGTCCGTCGGCGATGCGCACCCAGCGGCTGAATTTTTCGATCTCGGCATTGCGCACGCTGACGATCGGCAAGCCGCAAGCGAGGTATTCGCGAAGCTTCAGCGGATTTGCGTTCTCGACCTGCCGATTCAGGCGATACGGGATGATCGCGACATCGAATGCTTTCGCCCACGCGGGCAGCGTTCGATAAGGCTGCGTGCCGACCAGGCGCACGTTCGGCAGCGCGCGAAGGCGATCGACGTTCGCGGCCGCATGGCCGATCAGGAGGAATGTCCACGACGGACGCATCGTCGCGAGCCATTCGATGAGCTCCAGATCAATCCATTCGTGCAGCGATCCGAAATAGCCGACGACCGGCCGCGGCAGATCGCGCGCGGCCGCGGGAATTTCGGTCGCCGGATCCTGCGCCTGCTTGAAGAGCTCGACGTCGACACCGTGCGGCGCGAACACCGTGTTCGGATTCTGCGCGCGCTTGGATTCGACGAGTGCGGGCGGCGCGACGAAGACGATATCGGCGGTGCGCGTGAGATCGGCGTCGCGCGCGGAGATGAGGTTCGCATCGACGCCCGGATGCGCCGCGTAATCGTCGATGCAGTAATAGACGCACAGCTCTTCGCCGAGCCGCTTGGCCATGAAGCCCGGATGCGGCACGACGAACCAGGTCAGGCGTCGGCCGATGCCGGCTTTCTTCAACGCGCGCTTGACCGACCAGATGCCGAACAGGCGATTGATCGTGTCGACGCCGGGCAATCTGCGGAACGGAATCTGCGGCACGGTGCAAAGCCAGAGTCGCTCGCCGAGTTTCGTCGGCGGCTTCAGCGCGGCGGCAAGTTTGCGCACGAGGCGCTTCAAATCGCGACCGGATGCCTGCGGCGCGCGCAGGCCGGGACTCGCGACATACAGCACCTGCATCGCCGACGCGAGGCGCGTCGCGACGTGATGGCTGCTGGTGCGGTTCTCCGCATGCCAGTCGTTGCCGAAGTAGACGACACCGAGATCTTTGAACGACAATCGAGCGTCATCCATTGCGCTGTCCGCGTGCGTGCCGTGGCGCGTCGCGCCGCTGTCGATCGATGGAAAAGCGCCGTCGCGGCAAGCCCGAACGCGCGCGGTGGCGGTGGTCGGCGGTCGTCGACGATGGGGCGGCTGACGCGGACATGGTTTTCCCGGAGACTCGATCGCGCGGGGTAGTCGCGGCCCGGTCAGTGGCGATAGTTTCCGGTGTGGCCGCCGGCAACGCAACCGCGGCCGGTGGACGTCTTCGAGGGAGAGCGCGGCGTGCAGGACGAAGCGGGACTCGTCAGCGTCATCATGCCGGTCTATAACGCCGAGGCGACATTGCGCCAGGCGCTCGATTCCGTCCTCGGCCAGACCTACCCGAACCTCGAGATACTGGCCGTCGACGACGGCTCGCGCGACGGCTCCTGGCCGATCCTGCGCGGCTACGCGGCGCGCGACGCGCGCGTGCGGCCGCTGCGCCAGGCGCGCAACGGCGGCGTCGCCGCGGCTCGGAACGCCGGGCTCGACATGGCCGCGGGCCGCCATATCGCGTTTCTCGACAGCGACGACGGCTGGCATCCGCGCAAGCTCGAATTGCAGCTCGCGGCGATGCGGACTGCCGGCGCGCGCGTCAGCTATACGGGTTTTCGCCGCGTCGACGAAGCCGGGCGAACGCTTTCGCTCGTCGAACCTCCTGCCGCGGTCACCTACCGCGACATGCTGAAGAGCAATCACATCGGCAACCTGACAGGCGTTTACGAGCGCAGCCTCGGCGAGGCGCGGTTCCTGAAAGTCGGCCACGAGGATTATGTTTTCTGGCTCGACATGGTGCGGCGGGCCGGCCACGCGATCCGCGTCGATTTCGCTGAACCGCTGGGCTGGTATCTCGTCCGCGGCGGGTCGGTGTCGTCGAACAAGATCCGCGCGGCGAGCTGGCAGTGGCATATTTACCGCGACATCGAGAAGCTCGGGCTCGCCGAATCGGTCTGGTACATGGGCCATTACGTCTGGCATGCCGTTCACAAGCGGCGCCCGCGCGCCGAGTCGGCGGTGGGCTAGGGCCGGGGCCTCACGACCGCGCAACGCGATTGCGGTAGGATCGGTGAGCCGGCCCGCGGAGCGTTCGGAGAAAACGCCCGCCGTCGTTCTGGGGAGAAGTCTGCGATGTTGCGCTTGCGCAACCGCACTGCAAGCGAAAGACGGGCGACGATGGACCGCGCCTCGCCGTTTGCGTTCTGCGCGCGCGCCCGATCGGCGGAGCTGCCGCGATGAATCCGGTCACGACCGTCATCATCAATCCGCGCGATCGCTATTCCGGTCTCGCCGGATGCATCGAGGCTTTATATCGCTGCACGCCGGAGCCGTTTCATCTGTGGGTGCTCGATCTCGGCTATCCGCCCAAGATCATCGATCCCGTGCGCAAGCTCCTCGCCGGTCGCGAGAATGCGCGCATCGTCGACATCGGTCTCGCGACACCGATGGATGCATTGCGTGCCGTGCGCGACGAGATCGCGACGCCGAGCGTCGTGCTGCTCGACAACGATTCGCGCGTCACCGAAGGCTGGCTGCCGCCGCTGATGCGCGCGATGCGCGACGGCGCGTCGGTCGTGTCGCCGCTGATTCTCGAGCACGAAGGACTCGATCGCGGCGCGCCGCTGCGCAATCACTTGAGCACGGCGGAGCTGCGCGTCGTCGATGTCGAAAGGACGCCTTATCTGATCGAGCAGAAATACGATCGTCGCGCCGACGTCGATTCGCTGTCGCGCCGTCGCGCGCCGACGGGCACGTTCGAATTGCACTGCGTGCTGTTCTCGGCGCCGACGTTCAAGGCCATCGAGTTGCCGTCGATGGTGATCCGCGAGCATCTGGACATCTCGCTGCAGGTGTTCGCACGCGGCGAGTCGATCATGGTGGAACCCGAATCGGTCGTCACGTTCGACAACCTGGCGACGCGCATGGAGCTTGCCGACATGCGCTTCTTCTTCCATCGCTGGAACAAGAAGCTGACCGAATCCTCGTCGCGCCTGTTCGAGCGGCGCTGGGGTTATCGTTTTTATTCCGAGCAGTCGATGTACAACTGGGTGTTCCGGCGCAAGACCTTCCTGCTGCTGCGCTGGCTTCGGATTCCGACCGGCCTGGCGAACGTGCTGACCAATATCGCCAAGCGCCTGATGCGTCGCGACTGGGATCCGTTGTCCGATCCCGAAGGCGCATCGCGCCGATTGCTCGACGAAGGCGTGCCGCGGCAGTTGAGTCACGAAATCGGCGGGGAGACTCCCGCCGTCAAGCTCAGCGGAGTGCGTGCCAAAAACTCATCGCCTCTCCCGCTAGCGGGAGAGGCCGCCCGCAAGGGCGGGTGAGGGAATTCGAAGTGGGCTTCCACGATGGAAGCCGATGCAAGATGGCTCTCACCCCAGCCCTCCCGCAAGCGGGAGGGGTCTTGGGAGCGATCAGTTCGGACAACCCGAAGGCGCGGTCAGCGGCCAGCCGTTGCCCACCGTCCAGTGCTGAATCAGACATCCATTCGGATAGACGATGACTTCCTGATCGACCGCAAGGTTGGCGAAGGTGTAGGTCGCGCCATCGTGCGGGAAGCGCACGACGAGATCGGCGGTCGTGTTGTCCTTGAGGCCGGTCTGCACCCAGGTTTGCGCGTGCTGCGCATTGGCCTGGATCGCCATGTGCGCGATCAGCGAGGTCGTGCCCGGGCGATACCATTTCAGATCGGTGCCGATGCCGTCGCTGTTGAGGTTCGGTCCGCGCACGCGGGCTTTCATCCAATGCGCGCCGCCGGTGCTGGTGGTATTGCGCCACAGCCCGAGGTTGGTGCCGTCCTGGGTCTTGACCACGTCGAGCCGCCCATCGCCGTCGAAGTCGGCGACCGCGGCACGTGCCTTGTACGAATCGCTGCCGCCGCCGGCATCGCCCAGATTGACCGAGACCTGCTCGAAGTGGAGATTGCCGAGGTTGTGCAGCAGGGTGACGGACGGGGAGTAGCCGGAGCCCGCGATGATGAGGTCCTGCAGACCGTCGTTGTCGAAGTCGGCGGCGACGATGTTGCCGTAGCTGGAGAACCAGGCCGCGAACGGCAGCTGGTCGAGGCCGGAGCCTTGGGTCACGTCGGTGAAGTGGCCGTTGCCGTCGTTGCGGAACAGGTTGTAGTGACCGGACCCTGAGTTGTCGTCGCCGTCGAGCGTGACGAGATCGAGCGAGCCGGAATTATCGAAGTCGGCCAGCGCCATCGGTTCCATGCTGGCGTGCAGGGCGGGTTCGCTCTGCCAGCTGAGGGTGCCGTGATCGTTCTTCCACCAACCCCCGGACTCCGGTTGCACCAGATCCGGCCAGCCATCGCCATTGACGTCGCCGACGATGCGCCGGCCGGGCGTGCCGGCGGCCGGCATCAGCGGCGCGCGGTCGGTGATGCGCTCGACGCGGCGGTCGCTGCGGATGACATCGAGGATGCCTTCGCCGGTGATATCGCCGAACACGCAGAAGTCATCGCAGCCGTCTTCCTTGTCGGCGAACACCGGGGCGTGCGCGCCGGCGGCAGTGCCGTTGATGTAGCGCGCGGCGAGGATGTTGGCGTGGCGCAGCCAGAA
>Ga0268265_10000225_pt1 | contig 65493 bp, 53 predicted proteins | sample KBSSwiS52_FD_190355 | JGI IMG/M metagenome (GOLD analysis project Ga0268265, IMG submission 190355) | Switchgrass rhizosphere microbial communities from Kellogg Biological Station, Michigan, USA - KBS Switchgrass S5-2 (SPAdes) (version 2) | ecosystem: Host-associated > Plants > Roots >... | reverse complement strand
GCCGGCAACCGCATCAAACACACGATCAGCCAGGTCGGCAGCACGATCGCCAGCATCGCCTCCTATATCGACACCACCGACTATGACGCGCAGGGCCGGGTGATCTCGACCGTCGACATGGGCGGCCGGACTTGTGTGGGTCACATTGGAAGGTTCCACCCGCGAAAACCCATCATGCGGCGAACAGGTGTCGACCGCGAAGACAACCAAGATTTCGGCACATGAATCTTGTGACGCTCATGGCTCCTCTCCCCTTCCGGCCGGCCGACCAACGATAAGAACCCGCCGATCGCTCCATGCGGCAATGCCGAGCGCTTGCGATTATCCTGACATTATGGTCAGGTCAGCGCGTGCCCAACAAGCGGACAAAGGAGAGATTCGATGCGTGGACTGAAAGGAAAGTCGGTCATCGTGACCGGCGGCGGCAGCGGCATCGGCCGTGCGGTGGCGATGCAGCTTGCGGCGGATGGCTGCAAGGTCACGATCGGCGACATTTCCGGCGAGGCCGGCGACGCCGTCGCCGCTGAAATCGGCGCGGCTGGGGGCGAGGCCCAGGCGGTTGCGGCCAATGTGGCGCACGAGGCGGACGTGCGGGCGCTGGTCGAATGCGGCAGTCTCGCGCTTCGGCGGGCTGCAGGGCGCGGTCAACGCCGCGGGTGTGCCGCAGGTCGGCAAGCTGGCGCACGACGTGACGATCGAGGACTGGGATCGCTGCCACGGGGTCAATCTGCGCGGCGTGTTTCTGTGCACCAAATATCAGATCGTCGCGATGCTTGCGGGCGGTGGCGGATCGATCGTCAACATCGCCTCGACGGCGGCGCTGGTCGGCTTTCCGAACGGCGCGGAATATTGCGCCAGCAAGGCCGGAGTCATGGGCCTCGTGCGGGGTGCCGCGATCGATTATGCGACCAGGGGCATCCGCATCAACGCCGTGCTGCCGGGCGGCACGCTGACGCCGATGCTGAAGGGCGCGATGGCCAATGATCCCGGCCTGGAACCGGCGCTGGCGGCGGTCCATCCGATGAACCGCTTCGGCCAGCCCGACGAGATCGCCGCCGCGGCGCGCTTCCTCATCTCCGACGAGGCCAGCTTCGTGACCGGCGCGGCCTATGCCGTCGATGGCGGCCACACCTGCATCTGAAACCGGGACGAGGTCGGGCGCCGATACGCCCGGTGGCTCTTCAGCCCTCTCCCGCTTTCGCGTGAGAGGGCTGAAGGTGCCGGCGAGATCAATATTTGACGCCGACCGTTATGCCATATTCGGCCGGACGGCCCGTATAGCGAACGAAGGTGTCGTAGGCCTGGGTCGAACTCGTCCAGTAATATTTGTTGAAGATATTCTTGCCCCAGACGGTGAGCTTCCAACGATCGTCCGCGGAATGGATACCCATATTGGCATTCACCAGGGTTCGGGCGTTGATGTTGTAGAGGCTGGCGTCGGCACCGAACAGGTTGGAACCGGGCAGCACGAGCGCCGAGAGCGACTTCGACTGTCCGCTGACACCGACACCCACGAAGCCGCCGAGGCCGTCCGGCAGCGGGAAATCATAATCCGCGCGGAAGGCATATTGCAGCTTCGGGGAATAGGGCAGGCGAACGCCCTTGAACGATGCGGTGACCGGTACGCGGATGCCGCTCACCAGCAACGAACCGACCGTGCCCTGATAGTTGCTGACCTTCGCATCGAGCCAGGTCGCGGACGCCGAAAGCGTCAGGCCTTCGGTCGGACGAGCGCTGATCTCGATCTCCGCGCCCTTGATCCTGGATTTGGGCACGTTGAGCAGCTTGTCGAGCGCGCCGAAGATCGGATCGACGAATTTCGCGCGGGTCTGCTTGTTCTTGTAGTCATAATAGAAGGCAGCGCCATTGATCGAAATGCGACGATCCGCCAGCTGCGCCTTGAAGCCGACTTCGTAATCGAGCAGCGATTCCTGCTTCACGGGCGCATAGGCATCGAAGATGGCGCCCGAGAGGTGCGGGGAACTGCCCGCCTTGTAGCCCTTTGCGACGTTGGCGTAGACGAGCAGATTGTCCGCCGGCTTGATGTCCGCACCGACGCTCCACGAGGTGCTGTCCTCATTGAGCCGGGTGAACACGTTCTGCGCCGTCAGGAAGGTGGCCGGATCGGCCGGATCGTTCGCCCCCGGATTGCCGAGCACGAGACCGCGCGTGTCGAGGACGATGGAGCCGCCCGGGGCGATGGTGGGGATCATATAGCCCGGCCCGCCGTAAAGCGGGCCGAGGCTGCCATAGACGATATTGAAGAAATCCGTCAGCGACAGGCCGGGCGTGGTGCTGCCATAGAATGTGTCGGTCGGCAGCAGCGGATATTGCGCCAGATCGCCGTTGAAGGCCTCCGCCCGGCGCTTCGCCTTGGTCTGGCGGATGCCGCCCTTCAGCGTGATCATGTCGCTGACGTCGAATTCGACATTCCCGAACGCCGCATAATTCTTCATCAGCTGATCGGTGAAGTAGGAGCTTGAAACGATGCCGTTGACATAGGTCGAGCTGGTGTCGGCATAGGCCAGATTGGTGGTTTCGCGAACCGACGTCCGCTCATAATTGCCACCCACCACCCAGCGGAAGCGATTCGAACTGTCGTTAGACAGACGCAATTCCTGGGTGAAGGATTTGATGTTGCCCGTGTCGTCGCGCAGATCGAGGTCGACCAGCGCTGTCCCGCCACCTTCGGTGGTGTTCTTGAACTTGAGGCGCGACAGCCCGGTCAGCGAGGTCAGCGTCACACCGCCGAAATCATAGTCGGCGCGCAGCGTCGCCTGCTTGAAGCGGTTGTTCTGATACGGACGGGGCACTTCCGTCCAGTCCGCCGACCGCGCGTCGCGCGGGGAATTGGGATAGCTCGCCTGTTCGTAGGGGACCGGCGCGGTGCCGCCGACCGGAATGCCCGACACGTCGTTCTGCGGCGTATAGGCAATTTTTTGCGGCGCCTGCGGATCGTTCTGGTCGCGCCAGCCATTGAGGTTGAGCGACAGGCTCAAGGCGTCGGTCGGCTCCCAGTCGAGGATGAAACGGCCGGCGATATTGTCCTGCTTGCCGAGCCTGTCGTCGCGCGTAAAGCTGCGCTGCCACTCGTCGCCATTGACCGCCTTGACGGCCAGGCGCGCGCGCAGCGTGTCGGTGAGCGGACCGCTGATGAAGCCGGCAAGCTCGAACGTGTTGAAACGGCCATAGCTGACATCGACACCGGCAGCCAGTTCGCTGGTCGGCTTTGCCGCGACGAAGTTGATGGCGCCGCCGGTCGCATTGTTGCCGAACAAGGTGCCCTGCGGTCCCTTGAGAACCTCGACGCGCTCGAGGTCGAAGCCGGTGAGACTCGACATAATCGGCAGCGCAAGCGGCACCTGATCGATATAGAGCGCGACATCGGGATAGGATGCAAGCGAACTGTCATAGAAGCCGACGCCGCGCAGCGTGTAGACCGGTGTGGCGTTCGGCGTCGGCGCAAAGGTCAGGCCAGGCGTGATCTGCGCGAGATCCGCAACCGTGGAGATGCGCTGGGTCGCCAGCGCCTCGCCGCCGACGGCCGCAACCGAAAGGCCGACCTTGCTGAGATTCTGTTCGCGCTTGTTGGCGGTGACGACGATGTCGCCATCGCTGGAACCCTGCGGTGCCGGGGAGGAGGGTTCCGCGGACGCCTGCGTCTGATCCTCGGCGGTGGGGGCCGTGCTGCTCTGGGCCATGTTGGTCTGGGCATGAGCGTTCATGGCCAACAGAAGGGCCGGCAGCGAGACGCCGAGACGCATGAATGATGCTGTGTGCTTGCTCATTGGAAGCTCTCCTCACCTTTGGGCAGCTACGTGCGGCCTCTTGGCTTCGGACGTAGATCAGCCTGACCATTTGAACAAGCGAGAAATCGAAGATCGAGCGATTATTGCACCGGACCGGCGCCGGCCGCGCAGCGCACCGTGATGCCCCCTCCCCGTCAGATCAATTCGGACAAGGTCCTGAACTCGTCAGGATTCGGCTCGAATCCCGAAGAAACGCACCATGCACGCAGCCGTTCGAGCTGCGGCTTCGCTCGCTTCAGCACCACCGGCATGAGCGCGGCGACGCCCGGCCCGTCGTTGATGCCGGCGATGACCGAGACTGTTTCCCCGGTCAGTACGTTCCGCGCCAGCTCCAGTTCGCGCGCGTCCATTTCCGGGTCGGCGAGCGCTGCCTTCGCCGCGCTCATGGCGGCCTCCAGCGCGGCGGACTCGCCCGCGGCCGACACGATGTCGCCGGCCATCGCCAGATCATCCTCCAGCAGACGCCGGATGAAGGCGCGATAGACCGGCAGCCGCTCGCGAACCATGGTCAGCGTTGCGATCGCGAGGTGCAGCTGCTCGACGGCCACCTTGTCGGCGGGATCGACCGCCGGCTTGATATTGTCGGCCAGCGCCTTCAGCACGACCTGAAGCTGGAGGTCGAGATCGGGTACCATCAGGCGATCTCCACGAGTGTCTGGCGCATCTGTTCGGCAAGCGGATAGGTGATCATCGCCAGCCAGCCGACCACCACGTCCTGATGCGTCTTCGCGCCGCGGGCGACGCGGTAACCGGTGGCGCCGCAGATCACGACGGACATATAGCTGACGAGCACGCGGTAATAGCGCAGCCGGGCGCGATCGACCGACAGGCCGGACAGCCGCTCATACTCTTCGAGATACTGGTTCTCGGGCAGGAACCCGCTCATCAGCTCGGTCGAGCCGTCCTCCGAACGGTGGCGGTAGGCATTGTGCATCGACCAGGCGAGATCCTGATGACGATCCCCCAGCAAGGCGAGTTCCCAATCGAGCCAGGCGGTGATCTCGACCCTGTTCTCGTCGAACAGGAAATTGCCGCCGCGACAATCGCCATGGACGATCGAGACATGATCGAGCGGCGGGGCATTGGCGATCAGCCATTTATAGGCGAATTCGGTCAATGGATCGTCTGCCTGACGGTCCTCCTCCCACACCCGCCGCCACCAGTTGACGAGCCGGACGACGGACTCGGTCGAGCCGACCCGGGCGTCGTCGAAATGCGGCAGGCGCGGCGCGAGTTCGGCGCCGGCGCGGTGAAACCGACCGACCTGCTCGAGAAACTGCTGCCCGAGGGCCGGACGCAGGTCGGGGCCATAATTGAGCCCGATGCCCGTCACCTGGCTGGACGGCAGGCTGCTGGGCCGCGTGACGCCATCGACGAAGCCGTAGATCAAAGCCGGGAACGGAAGATGGTCGCCGTCCGCATCGACCCAGTAACAGGGCGGCACCGGCACGATGCCGTCGAGCGCCTGGATCAGTTCGAACTCACGCAGCCGGCTGGTTTCCACCACCGATTCCGGCGGCTCCATGCGCAATACCATCGGCGTCACGCGCTGCGCGCCGCCATCGATCCCGTGCCATTCGAGATCGAAGGCGACCTGGATCTTGGACGCGCCCCCGGTCAGCCAGCGTATGCGCGAGAGCGCAAAATCCCCGCCGATCCTGGCGCGGATGAGCGACCGGGTCCCCTCGACCAGCCGCTCCATGGCGATCGGCGAATAGCCCTCGCCCGATCGCAGCCGCATCTTGCGCGAGAGCACGCGATCGATCTCGGTCTCGACCGGGAAACGCGCCCTTGTGCGCGCGATGAACGCGGCATCCGGCGCGGCGCGCGGGTCGACCCGCACCGCGCGGTCCATCGATCGAACATAGTCAGCTGCTGCCACGGCCATCACTCTCCTCATCCGGGAACAATGGCTGCCCCGCTCGATCGCAATCTGCCCAGTAAGGCCCGCGCCGTCAACAATTGTACACCAGTTGGTCAGTTTTACTGTTGCCCGGCAGGACGGATCTCAGATCGCGTAGCCGCCATCGACCAGCAGCGGCGATCCGGTGACGAAGGAAGACTGGTCCGAGAGCAGCCACATCACGGCATTGGCGACCTCCACCGTCTCGCCGAAGCGTCCGATATGATGCCGCGAGCGAATATAATCGAGCGCCTGCGAGAATATCGGATCGTTCATCAGCCGGTCCTTCGCCATCGGCGTCATGATCAGTCCGGGGTTGACCGAATTGACGCGGATGCCGAATGCCCCGCCCTCGGTCGCGGCGGCCTTGGTCAGGCCCTGAACGCCATGTTTGGCGGCGACATAATCCGCGGCGTTGACCTGCCCGCGCAGGCCCGCGCCCGAGGATGTGTTGACGATCGATCCGCCGCCGGTGTCCTTCATCGCCAGGATCTCATGCTTCATGCAGTAGAACACGCCGGTCAGGTCGACGTCGATCACGCGCTGCCATTCCGCCGCCGTCAATTCATGGAGCGGCTTGTTCGCCATCTCGATCCCGGCATTGTTGTGTGCACCGTCGAGGCGACCATAGGTGTCGACGGCGAATTTCACCATCGCGGCGACGCTGGCCTCATCGGCGACATCGACCGCGACCGCCGCCGCGTCTCCGCCGGACGCGCGGATATCGTCCACGACCGCCTGCGCCGACGCCAGATCGATGTCGGCGACGACAACCCTGGCGCCGACGCCAGCGATGGTATGCGCGGTCGTCAGTCCGATGCCCGAGCCGGCACCGGTGATGATGATGACCCTGTCCTTCAGCAAAACACTCTCCTGTCCGCGATCGGCCCCGCTCTGTCGGCCCCGCTCTGTCGGCGACGCCTGAATCTCAGACTAGGCCGAACTGACCGTTTGCGCAATATGACGACCCGCGTTACCGACCCTGCCGAGCATTTGAGAGGAGAGGCCAATGAAGATCGCATGTTTTTCCGTCGCGAGCGGCGGGCGCCAGCTGGGCATCGTCGAACATCACGGGTTGATCGCCTTGTCGGCGCATCTGCCCGACGCGCCCACCGACATGGTGGCGCTGATCGAGGCGTGGGATGCGCTGAAGCCGGAACTGGAAAGGCTCGCCACATCGCTGCCCGATCATGCGCTGGCCGACCATGCGCTGGCCGACGTGACGCTGCATGCACCGATTGCCCGCCCGGGGAAGATCATGGCGATCGGCCTCAACTATGCCGACCATGTCGCCGAGGCCAGCGATATCAAGATGGAGATCCCCACGGACCAGATGTGGTTCTGCAAGCAGGGAACATGCATCAACGATCCTTATGCCCCGATCCAGCTGCCCAGGGTTTCCGCGGCGCTCGACTATGAAGCCGAACTGGTCTTCGTCATCGGCAAGCGGATCCGTCACGCTTCGCGCGAGGAGGCGAAAGCGGCGATCTTCGGTTTCTGCGCGGGCAATGACGTCAGCGTGCGCGACTGGCAGTTCAAGACGAGCCAGGTGATGATCGGCAAGTCATTCGACACCCACGCCCCCTATGGTCCGTGGATCGTAACCGCCGATGCCATCGATCCGCACAATCTGGACATTCGGTGTCTGGTGAACGGGGAGCAACGCCAGCACTCCAACACCCGTCATTTCATCTTCGACTGCTACGACCAGATCGTCCACCTCTCGCAGGCGATGACGCTGGAGCCGGGCGATATCGTGTTCACCGGAACGCCGAGCGGCGTCGCGGCCGTGATGAAGCCGCCCAGATGGCTGGTCGCGGGCGACGTGGTCCGCGTCGAGATCGCGGGAATCGGCGCGATCGAGAATGTGGTGGCGCCGGAATGAGGGCGGGCTGCAGTTGCGGGTTCGATCCGTAGGCCGTGAGATAGGGCATGTTGCGTACCTCCTTCCCCCTTGATGGGGGAAGGTTGCGCAGACTTGGGTCCGCCACTTGGCGGGCCCTAGTCGGAGCTGGATGGAGGTGATGTTCGGCGTAGAGCCATTCGCCAAACATCACCCCCATCCAACTGCGGCTAGGCGGCAAAGCCGCCAAGCCTCCGTATCCTTCCCCCATCAAGGGGGAAGAAAAAGGAGGCATCCACAGCCGCACGTGCGTGTTTTTTTGCGTCAGCGCCTGGACGCGCAGGCGGGAACCCATGCGTCCGGCCGATGAACGCTGGTAATTTATGCCAAAAATGGGTCCCCGCCTGCGCGGGGATGACGGCAAGGGGCGGACCCACCTCATTCCGCCGCGAGCGCGAGCTGGACGGTCGCCATCGTCGTGCCGATGCTCCAGCCGCCATCGACCAGACAGGCCTGGCCGGTGACATAGCTGGCATCGTCGCTGGCGAGGAAATGCACCATGGCGGCGATCTCCTCCGGCCGGCCGATGCGGCCGAGCGGCGAAAGCAGCTTCATCACCTTGTCGAGCGCGTCGCCGTTCACCGCGACGGCGAGCGGCGTGTTCACGGCGCCCGGACAGACGGCGTTGACCCGGATGCCGCGCGGGCCGAACTCGAGCGCGGCGGTCTGCGTGGCCGCGACGACCGCGGCCTTCGACATCGCATATTCGCCCCAGCCCGGAGTCCCGCGCACGCCGGACAGCGAGGCGATGCTGATGATCGACCCGCCTTCCGTCATCCGCTTCGCCGCCTCCCGCATGCCGGACAAGGCGCTGAGCGCATTCACCCGGAAATAGCGGTCGGCACGCTCGACATCGGCGGCGGCGATGTCATGGACATTGGCGATCGCGGCATTGCTGACCAGAATATCGAGTGCGCCATGGCGTTCGATGGCAAGGTCGAGCATCGCTGCGATCTCATTCTCGTCGGAAACGTCGGTTCGGCGGAAGTCGCAGCCCCATGCCTTCGCCAGTTCGGTCGCATCGGTCAGATCGGCGATGAGCACGGCAGCGCCCGCGCGGCGCAGGCGCCGGGCGATGGCCGCGCCGATCCCCGATGCCGCGCCAGTGACGACGGCAGTCTTGCCGGTCAGATCGAACATTCCCCGTTCTCCCGTCACAGCGACGCCGCCAGATGGCGCGCAGCAATATAGCCGAACGTCATGGCCGGCCCCAGGCTGGAGCCCCCTCCCGGATAACGCCCGCGCATGATCGTGTTGTTGTCCAGCCCGGCGGCATAGAGTCCCGGTATGGGCTTGCCGCCACCGTCCAGCACCTGCGCGCTGGCATTGGTGTCGAGGCCGGCGAGCGTGCTGAGGTCGCTGGGACGAATCTCCAGCGCGTAGAACGGCGCCTTGCGCAGCGCGCCGAGCGCGGGATTGGGGCGGTGGGCGGCATCGCCCATATAGGCGGAGTAATGATTGTCGCCCCGCCCGAAATCGGGGTCCTTGCCGGCATCGGCATAGAGGTTGAAGTCGGAGACGGTCTTTGCCAGCGCGGCCGGATCCAGTCCGATCCGGCCGGCAAGCGCAGCGATCGTCGGCGCTTCCACGACATAGCCCTTTTTCACCCAGGGCTTCGGGCTGAACGGCGCGGGCTTGACCATGCCGATGCCATATTTCGATACGGCTGCTGCATCGCTGATCATCCAGATCCGGGTCACGCCCTGCTCCTGGGGCAGGTTGCCGAAATTCTGATAATGGAAGCTCTCATCGACGAACCGCCGGCCGTTGCGCGCGTCGACCATGATCGATCCGGGACAATGCCGGTCGAAGTAGAGCGACGGGAATTTCGCAATCGTGCCGTCCGGCCGGGTCATCGCCGAGGCCGGCACCCAGATGGCGTTGGCGGCATTGCCCTCGTTCAGCGTCGCGCCGGCGGAAACGCCCATCTTGATGCCGTCCCCCTGCGATCCTTCGGGCTGCAGCGAATAGCCCTCGTCCGCTTGCGGCAGATATTTCCGCCGCATCCCGGCATTGGCGCCGAAGCCGCCGCTGGCCAGAATCACGCCACCGCGCGCATCCACGGTCTCTTCGCCGCCATTGCGTTCGAACATGACGCCGGTGACGCGGCCGCCGTCGGTCACCAGTGCCCGCGCGCGCGCATTGGTCACCAGATCGACCCCGGCATCACGGGCGGATTTGACGAGCCGGCCGACGAGCGCATTGCCGTTGGCCAGACGGGTGCCGCGCCGGCGCTTCAGGCGATCGAGAGCATAGCCGCCGACACGCTTGAGCGCCCAGACCGCCTCACCCACCGAGCTGTTCCAGTGCTGAAGCCGGTAGGCATCGGCGGGACTCACCTGCATGCTGTGGAACAACCCCATTTCGGGGATGGGCGGACGCAGGTCTTCGAAATCGCTGCCGAGCCGGGATCCGTCATAGTCGGCGGTCAGCAGGCATCGGCCGGTCTTCCAGCCCGGCGCGCCGGGAGAATAATCGGGGATGGTGCTGGCGGTCAGCAGGACCTCGCTATTCTGCTCCATGTAGCGGAGCATCTGCGGGGCGGTGTCGAGATAGGTCTCGATCTTCTCCGCGTCGTAGAAATTGCCGAGGACCGCCCGCAGATAGGCGATCGCCTCGTCCCGGCTGTCCTCGACGCCCAGTTCCCGCTGGTGATGATTGTTCGGTATCCAGACGCCGCCACCGGAAAAGGCCGTGGTTCCGCCGAATTTCGCCGTCGCTTCCAGCAGGGTGACCTTCAGCCCCGATCTGGCCGCCGTCACCGCCGCCGTCAGTCCGGCAGCGCCCGACCCTATTACGACCACATCCGCCTGCATCCGTCTCTCCATTGAGTCTGTGCGCCGCGCTCCATCGCTCGCGGCCCGTCAGCCGGGTCGCAGGCCGCCATCGACGATGATTTCCGCGCCGGTCACGTAGCTTGCCTCGTCCGAACACAGGAACAGCGAGCAATTGGCGACTTCCTCCGGCAGGCCGATGCGCTTCATCGGGATCGAGGTGCGGATCATCTCGCGCTCCTGGGGCAGCATCGTGTCGAGTTGCGGCGTATCGATCATGCCCGGATAGACCGAATTGATGCGTACGGCCCGCTCGGCATATTCCAGCGCGGCGGCCTTGCTCATCATCCGCACCGCGCCCTTGGCGGCGTGGAAGGACAGGCAGGTGACATTGCCCATCATGCCGAGCACCGACGAGATATTGACGATGGCGCCGTTTCCACTGGCGCGCAGATGGGGCATCACCGCGCGCATGCCGAGCCAGGTGCCCATCTGGTCGATCGAGACGATGTGGTTCCACCCTTCCACCGTCTCGTCCTCGACGCCGCGCATATGATTGAGACCGGCATTGTTGACCAAAGTGGTGAGGCTGCCGAAGGCCTGCACCGCGCGGTCCACCACTTCGGCCCAACTGTCTTCCGAGGCGACGTCGTGCCGGAGGAAGATCGCCTCGCCGCCAGCGGCGGCGATAGCCTGCACCACCGCATTGCCGATGGATTCGCGAATATCCGTCACCGCGACCTTCGCACCTTCGCGCGCGAACAGCCGCGCATGCGCCGCGCCGATGCCGCTTCCCGCGCCGGTGACGATCGCCGTCTTGCCGCTCAATCGACCCGTCATACAAAGCTCTCCCTTGCCCCCGCCCCTGCTCCGCCGACGCCGTGCCGGCCGCGGGTCGTGATCCGGCGATCCGAGCCGCGCTCAGGACCTGTTGAAAATGGGCGTGATCAGCCGTGCCTTGATGCGCCAGCCGGCATCGCTGCGCACCACCACATCGTCGATATCGGCGACCGACGCCGGATAGCTGTCCCGCCCCGAATCTTCCGACCGGAACAAGGTGAGCAGCGTGGAGACCGACAGCGATCCATCCGCATTCGCCGTGACCGACGGATTGCCGAGCACATGGCGGGTGGTGACATTGGCCTGCGCCTGTCGTGCCGCCATCGCGGCGGCAATGGCATGCCCCGCAATCGTGCCCGGCTTGGGAGCCCCCGGCCCGAAGGTCAGCGTCCCATCGGGCAGGAACAGCGCCGCCGTCTCGGCCGCGCGGCCGTGATCGATCAGCCAGAAGATGCGATAGACCAGATCGACGGCGGCCTGCCGGTCGGCCAGGCTCATGCCCTGCACATCCGCCATCCCGGTCACCGCAACTTGATATCGGCGAGGCCACGCTTGCCGATATCCGGGCGGCGCTTCAAATCCTCCTCCGGCTCGCCGGCACGCAGGCGGCGCAGCAGCTCGTTCGGGTCGAATTCGACGCCGATGGGATTTTCGGCGAACGCCTCGGAATAGAAGAAGGCGGTCGCCTCTTCGATCGTGGGATAATTATCCACTTGCAGCTCGATCTGGTTGCCGTCGGGATCGGCATAATAAAGCGACGTCGTGGGACCATGATTGATCGGGAAGACCGGCAGGATGCCCTTGCCGCTCAGCCGCTCCCAGGTCTCCAGCAGATCGGTGAGACTGCCATAGGTGAAGGCGTTGTGGTGGACGCCGACGACGCCTTCGGGCTGCGGCTCGAGATCGGGCACATTGAGGATCGCGACCCGATGATGCTCCTCATCATAGGACAGGAACGCCAACAAGTCGTTCTTGAAGGCGGGCACCGCCCCCAGCACGGTCTGGTACCAGTCGACGAGGTCCTCGAACCGCGACGTGCGGAGCACGAAATGGGCGAGCTTTTGCGGGGAGACGATCCTGTCCCGCACCTGTGCTTCGCCGCTTTGCGTCACCACGTCCGTCGCCATGCCATCTCTCCAAAAACCGATGGAGTCGGCGGCGGCCAATCGCATCCGCAAACCGGGCGACGTCGGCGACCTGCCGGACTCAACGGATCAGAGAATGCTCACAACGTTCCAAATGGTCAAGAACAATCTGCGCGATCCACCGGCTCAGGTGAACACGATCTCATATATGAAGGCGATATTGCGCAGGATTTCAGCGTCCGAAAACACGTCGCGGCCGGTCATCGCCTTATATTCGGTTGACAATGTGAAGGGTGTGCCGCCTGCACCAAGGATCAAATAGTATAAGCGCGCCGGATCGCATTCCCGCACGCTGTTCTCGGCCTGGCCACGCCGGATCAGATCCCGGATCGCGGTGAAATGCCAGCGAATGAAATGGTCGATGATCCATTGGAGGCGCTGGGTGCCCTGATTGCCTTCCGTCGTCAGAATCCGGTGAACCTGCGGGTGCTGCGCCGACATCCGGACGAATTGATCGATGAATGTGGCCAGGGCTTCCTTGGCGGTACGGTGGGCGGATTCTTCGAGATTGGCCTTGATCGCCTCGCCATAAGTCGCGAGCGCCGCCTCCATGGTCGAGATCCATAACTGGTCCTTCGACTGGAAGTGATACAGCACCAGCGTATGGGTCACTTCGGCCCTTTCCGCCACCGCGCGGGTCGACGTCCCCTCGAAGCCGAAGGCGCCGAAACATTCCAGCGCCGCATGCAGGATTCGCGCCCTGGCTTCGTCGCCGCGGCGCATCTTGCGGTCGCTCGCGGGTGGCGGGGCCGCATCGTCCACCAGTCGAACAGCCGTGCGGCCGCCACGCGACGACGAAGAGGCGGCCTTCTTGACCGGCTTGTCCTGCTTTTGCGTAACGCCTGCTTTCATCGCAAATCGCCCTCTTTGTCGGGATTCAAGTGGCACTGTCGCCCGCCAGATACAGTCTGACTGCGTAGCGCTTTTGCAATCGGTCACGCAAGCGCAGCAAGCACCTTGACGATCCGCCGGCTTTGCATCAGATAACTGACCAAATGGTGCGCTGGGTGTGTCATGGACTTGCTCCCACCCGGTGCTGAAATCGCGTTCCGCGGTGGCCCGGTCAATGAAACGACAATCCAGGAGAGACGGAAATCCGGATGGGCAGACTGATCGAAACTCCCGTACTGATCGCGGGTGGCGGACCGGTCGGCATGACGCTCGCACTCAATCTGGCGCGCTATGGCGTCCGATCGATGCTCGTCGAACGCAACGCGCAAACCACCCGCCACCCGAAGATGGACCTGACCAATGCACGCACTATGGAATTGTTCAAGCGGCTCGGGCTGGCGGAGCCGTTGCGCGACGCCGGCGTGCCGCGCGAGAACGCGTTCGACATATCGTGGATAAATTCGCTGGCGGGCCATGAACTGCATCGGTTCCACTACCCGTCGGCCAATGCAAAGCGCGCGATCATTCGCGCGGAAAATGACGGGACGCATGCCGGCGAACCACCGCTGCGCGTCAGTCAGGTGGAGATCGAGCCGGTCACCGACCCGCCCCGGATCGATCCCTTGACCTACCATCCGACGATATGGCCGGGCGCGCGCATGCCGCACGTCTTCCTCACGGACGGATCGTCGATCCACGACGGCCTGGGCCTGTTCTTCACGCTGGTCGCGCTCGGCAACGTGGAGAGCGGCCCGATCGAGGCGGCGGCAAAGGCGCTGGGCATCCCGCTCGAAATCCTTCGCCTGAACCGGACGGACCTGCGCGCGCTCTATCAGCGCGACCTGATTCTCGTCCGCCCGGACCAGCATGTCGCGTGGCGCGGCGACAGCCTGCCGGCCGATCCGGTCACGCTGCTGCGTCATGTGACGGGACGCGATGCGAACTGACGCCAGCACGGGACCCGTCTCAACCCATCGGCGCGGGCGGGCGATCACCGTCACTCCGCGGAAGCATCAGGAGAGCAAGACATGGCCGCTATCACCGATCTCGATCCGGAGGGCTATTGCCCTGCCAATGATCACCCGCGCTGGAACCAGAGCGCCTATTTCAACTGCTACGATCCCGCTACCAGGACGGGCTGCTTCATTCGCATGGGCATATTGGAAAATCTGAAGGAAACGAACAACTGGTTCGCCTTCTTCCGGGACGGGAAGCCGCTGTTCACGCGCATCAACATGAATTTGCCCTACACCGATCAGCGGATCGGCACCGGGCTGGACATCGCCGGCGTGAAGATCATGTCGGTCGAGCGGCTGAAGACGGCGCGGGTGCAGTTCGACGATCCGGCCTTCAAGGTCGATCTGGTCTGGGAAGCGCTGCTGCCGATGCATGATGCGATCAACGCCAGCAAGGCCGGCGAGGAGGACGGCTTCGCGAAGGAAATGATGTTCGTCCACATGGAAGGTCCGTGCTCCGTGCGCGGCACGATCACGCTGAAGGATGGCGAAGTCATCCCTATCGACGGCAAGGGATTTCGCGACCTGTCGGTGGGCCCGCGCAACTGGGACTATATGCGCCACTACCGGCTGGCCTGGCCGATCTTCGACAATGGCATGGCGATCGTCGCCACGCACGGCATCTCGACGACGGGCGACGACGCCTACATCCGGATGGTGGGCAAGGACGGCGATTGGGTCGGCGTCACCGATATCGACGATCGCAATTTCTATGAAGACGACGGCATGACGCTGAAGGCGATGGAATGGACCGTCACCGACGCCGACGGCGATGTCCATGCCTTCACCGCGCGGAGACTCTATTGCTGGGCCTTCCCGCTCGATACGTTCGTCGTGACCGAGCATATGATGGAATATCGCCTGGCGGACGGCACGATCGGCTATGGCCTGGGCGAATGCGGATTCCGCTTTCCTTGGGCGGGAAATGGCGAAGAGGGCGGATAAGGGATTGGGCGCGGATTAATCGAATCGAGCCCTCTCCTGACTTCGCGCCAAGCGATGCACGCATCATTTTCGATGATGCATCAGCCGCTCAAGCCCCTCCCCTTCAGGGGAGGGGTTGGGGTGGGGGAGTCAGAAGCATTGCTCGATATCGACGGTATCGCACCAAAAAATGGCGCAAAAGCTCGCTTCGCTCGCCCCCACCCCAACCCCTCCCCTGAAGGGGAGGGGCTAAATCCGGCACGATCCGAAGATGCGTGCATCCCCAAAATGCCTTCGCGGGGCGAAAGCCTCAGCCCGCGAGCGCGCTGAGGTTTCCGAAAACCTGGTCCACGACCAGCGCGTTCCAATATTCGCGGAACAGGATCATCTTGCCGTCGCGATATTCCTGAACCGAGACGTAGGTCTGGTCATAGACCTTGTCGCCCGGCTTGCTATAGCCGTGATATTCGACCAGCAGGCGTGCCGGATCCGCCATCGGGCTGACCCGGATCGTGTCGAACTGTACTTGCACGACCTGGCACACGACCTGGAATATCCGGGCGACCGCCGCCTTGCCCTCGACACGGGCCGGCATCCCGACCGACGGACCGAACGGAAATTCCATGACGATGTCGTCGTGGAGATTGTCGTACCAGCCGTCCATGTCGCGGCCGAAGCGTTGCATCAGGTCGGTCGCCAGCGCCACATTGGCGGCGCGTTGTGCCTCGTGTTCGCTCATCCCTGCATCTCCCTGTCCGGTCGGCCGGCCTATCCGTCGACCAGTTTACGCCCGAACACCGCGCTCTCCAGAGCGCCGGTGTCCATGAATTCGGTGATTTCCGAAAACTCGTCCCCCCGCACGCGCATGACGAAGGCGTAGTGGGGCTGGTCATAGGGACCGCGCGGCCCCTCCCCGCCGCCGCCGGCGACCAGCACGACGCGGTCGCCATCGACGATCGGCTCCTCGAATGCGAGGACGGGCGGCGATTTGAAACCGGACAGGACGGGGATCAGCCGGTCGAACAGGTCCTGCCGGCCATGATATTGTCCCGACGCCGGGGTCTTGCCGATCACCGTATAGATGCCGTCATCGGCGAGCATGCCGAAGGCCGCCATGAAATCCAGTCCCGCGATGCGCTCCGCAAAGCGCCTTCCGACTGCCCTTGTGTCCGTCACCTCTCTCTCCCATTCCGCCGGTTCACGAAATCGCCTCGCGCACACTGTCGGCGTCGATCCATTTCTGGATATGATGCAGCGAATGGCGGATCATCACCTCGCCGTCCTGCAGCGGCATGCTGTCCTTGGCGCCGGATTCCAGCCCCGCCTGGGTCCGCTCGGTATTGCCGACATCCTCCAGCAGGATCTCGCCCAGACGCGCGATATAATGTTCCTGCTGCAGCCGCTGCCAGACGTCACCCGCCGGCGGGACGTGGAATCGTGCTTCCCACCGCGTGCGGTTGAAGCTGATCGGCCAGAAATGATGGGTCCAGAAGCCGCCCGGCGACACGTCGATCATGAAATTGGGGAAGATCCAGGTCACGTCGACCGCCCAATGTTCCGATTTGGTCGGATTGATCGCCGGATGCTTGAGGAACAGGTCCATATCGTCCAGCCCCGCCGCCGACAGAACATTGCCCGTGGCAATATTGCTGTAGGCCAGCCGCTCCACCCGCGCGCGTTCGGGCGGCGCATAGTCGGGATTGCCATAGGTCGAGACCGAACGATGCGGCCCCCAGGTCTGGGTGCTGATCGGCCGGGCAAAAGGATTGTCGCGGCTGGCGAAGGTCGCGCCGATGGTTTCGGGGTGAATCGCCGGAACATGATAGGTTTCTGCGAAAGCGTCCGCGATCACCTTCCAATTGGCGTTGAGGTGCGACACGTACAGGATCGACTTGTCGGCATTCTGATAGGGAATATGACGATAGGCTTCGCCGAATTCGCCCAGAAACTCGGCCAGCGTCACTTCCGGCGCACGCTGGAGATTGACGAAGACCCAGCCCTCCCACACATCGACGGCGACGGTCGTCAAGCCGCATGCCTGCTTGTCGATGCCGAAGAAATTGCGCTCGTCGGGAATGCCCAGAAGCGCGCCGTCGTTGCGATAAGTCCAATTGTGATAGCGGCACATGAACCGGCTCGCGCTGCCTTCCCGATCCAGCACCAGCGTGTTGCTGCGGTGGGAGCAGACGTTGTAGAAGGCCTTGATCGCGCCATCCCTGGTCCGCGTGACCAGGATCGAAGCCCTGGCGGGCTCGATCTGCTCGACGATATAATCGCCGGGATCGGGCAGGCGCTCGACGCGGCCGAGGCACAGCCAGGCGCGCTTGAATATCCTGTCGCGTTCCTGCTCGAAATAGACCGCGGAGCGATAGGGCTCGGTCGGCACGGGGCCGGTGCCGAGGCCGGCGCGCTTCGTGAAGTTCGTCGTCGGGGCGCGAAAGTCCGCAACCATTTCAGTCATCGTCGACTCTCCGATCAGCCGAAATAGGCCGGACCCTGAACCAGCCGGACGCCATGCGGATAGGGCGTGTGCGGCGCCCTGGGCTGGCCATGAAGTTCCGTGGCCATCGACACATGCGCGAGGGCGAGGACCAGCTCCATCAGCCGCGCTTCCCGCGGCGGCATGGCGTCGAGCGCGAAGCGTTCGAGATGCTTCATCGCAGCGGGGGCGGGGGCGAGCGCGATCATGACCTCGTAAAATGCCACGATGTCGGCCATGCTGGCGGCCTCCCGACGGTCACGCCGGTCCTGCGTGCCGGGAACGCCCCAATAGGCCCGGAACGGCTCCAGCGCCTCGAATCCATCCGGCAGCGATCGTTCCGTCATCACCTTCTCCTGCTACGCCGCCACCGAGAGCGCGACGGGACCGCCGACGATCGCCGCCAGCGCACCGGCGAGGTGCCGCTGCCCGGATGCGTCGCCGGCGCGCCAGCCGACATGACCGTCGGGGCGAACCAGCACGGCGCCATCCTCCGATACACCGCGCAGAGCAGCCCATCCGCCATCTTCATCCTGATAGCCGCCATCGCCACCGACCACGACCAGGCGAATATCGATTCCGGCCTGCGCCGATGCCGATACCGCCTCCGCCCAGCCGGCGCCCTGCGACCCGACGAACAAGGTGAAACCGCCGCGCCCCACCAGATCGAGCGTCGAGATTCGCTCCCCGTCCCTGGTCAACCAGGCGTGCGGGAAACGATGACCGGGCCGGGTGACCGGGTGATAGATGTCGCCCATCGGGCTCTGCGCGGGCGCCGGCGCGCCGTCGCCGACAACCGCATCGCTGCCATAAGAGAAGCCGATCTCCAGATCATGCGCCTGAAACTCGGTGCGCTGGGTGGCGATCACCTCCTCCAGCCGCTGCCGCCGGGTGACGCCCTCGGGCGTGTCGGAGAAGAGCGTGCGGAACGCCTCGCGATTGACCTCCACCGGGGCGCCCGGAATCAGGCCGATGCCGGCGTCGATCACGAGATGGTTCTGGAAGGTCAGCATCGCCCAGTTGACGTTGCGCGCGGCAACCGGACGGCGCTCTGCCTCATAGCTGTCGAGCAGCGCAGGCGCCGCCTTGCCCGCGAGCACGGCCGCCAGCTTCCACGCCAGATTATGCGCATCCTGGACGGCGGTGTTGAGTCCGAGGCCGGTGGTCGGCGGATGACGGTGCGCGGCGTCGCCCGCCAGGAAAATCCGCCCCTCCTGGAAGCGGCGGGCGAGCACGCCCTGCACCTTCCAGTTGTTCATGCGAATGATCCGCGGGTCGATGTCCGGCAGGCGCAGGAGTTCCTTCAGCCGCGGCACCACCGAGGCGGCATCGAATTGGGCGGGATCGTCCGGCTGGAAGGCGAAGTGGAGCAGCCATTCCTCGCTGTGCCGGTCATAATGGTCCGGCCCGAGCGCGACCATGACGCCGCTGCCCCAGGAGCCGCCCTTTTCCGGGTTGATGAACCAGCGGATCATCGGGCTGTCATCGTCGATGACATGGCTCAGGTCCGCGCCGAAATGGCAGGTGACCATGTCGAACAGCCGATCGATCCCGTCCATCGGAATACCAAGCGCCGGGCCGACGAAGCGCCCGCCGTCGGCGGCGATCATGTAGCGCGCGCGGACCTGATAGGTTTCGCCGCCGTCGCGCTCCAGCACGGTTGCGGTCACGCCTTCGGCATCCTGTTCGAAGGATTGAAGCTCGTGATGATAGTTGATCTTCGCCAGCGGCAGCGTGCGCGCATGCGCGAGCAGCAGCGGCTCGAGGCGCAGCTGCGGATAATTTGCCGAACGGCACGGGCTGTCCCGTTCATAGACCGCCTTGAGCGAATTGCCGCCGAACGCATCCATCAGGTGGATCGTCTTGCGGTCGAGCTCGCCATCGCCGCCAAGCGAGGTGAACCAGCCGACCCGCGACATATTCTCGGCCGGGGTGCTCACGGCGTAGATCCGGTCGGCGATGCCCAGTTCGCGGAAAATCTCCATCGTGCGCTGATTGAGATAATGGGCCTTGGGCGCGGGCGATGTGGTGGGATAGCGCTCGACCAGCCAGGACTCGACCCCCAGCGTCGCCAGCAGGATCGCCGAGGTCAGGCCGCAGCCTGCCCCGCCCACGATCAATACCGGGGTTTCGATCACCTTCATCGCTCATCCTTCCGTGTCATGCGGCCCGTTGCCGGCCTGCCTGCATCGCCGCACCGTTGGTCCGACTGACCATTATGTCAATATAAAACACACGCCCTGCTAGGCGGCGGGCGGCGGTAATTGCTCGACATAGGCGTTCACCTGGAACGGATCGAAATATTCGCGCACGGTGTGGATCTTGTCGCCCCTGACGAAGAAGATCAGGATATAGTTGTTCGCATAGGTCGCACCGGCCTGCTTCCCCTGCGAATGCGCCTCGACGACCACGCGATCCGCCTCGGCCGTGGCATTGTCGACCGTGAACGAGAAGCTGTCGAAACCGCCGAGAAAGCCGTTCAGCAGTTCGATGATGCCCGCCTTGTCGCGGAAACCGCCGAACTGAAATCGGTCCGACCGGCAAAGCCGGGCGCGCCGACGACGCCATAGGCCGACGAGATATTGGTGATCGATCCGCCACCGGCCTCGACCATTTCGGGGACGGCATATTTGGTCAGGAAGAAGACGCCCTTGGCATTGACGGCCATGATCAGGTCCCATTCCGCCTCGGTCAGGTCGACATCGCTGCCCTGCCCCGGCACGCCGGCGCAGGCCACGGCGGCATCGAGCCGGCCCCAGCCGTCGACCGCCGCCGCAACCGCGGCCTGCACGTCGCGCTCGACGGTCACATCGGTCTTCACGAACCGGATGCTGTCGGGCGAGGATGCGACGAGCGCCGCAAGCGCGCGGTCGAGCGGTTCCTGCCGATCGGCGACGATCACCTTCGCCCCCTCGGCGACGAACAGGCCGGCGGTCGCGCCGCCGATGCCCGATGCGCCGCCGGTGATGACCGCAACCTTTCCTGCCAGTCTATTTCCCACAATGTTTCTCCCGAATGAGGTTGGCCCGGATCAATTCCCGTGTGTCGCCGGCAATGCGTAGGCGATGATCTCATCCCCCAGCGGCGATTGGAGCATGACGTGCCCGCCGGCCGCGATCAGGACGAACTGCCTGCCCGTTTTCGGTGAGCGATAGGTCATCGGATTGGCCTGCCCGCCGGCCGGGAGCGACGTCCGCCAGAGCTCCCGCCCGGTGCGCGTGTCGAATGCGCGGAAGGCGCGTTCCTGGGTTGCGCCGATGAAGGTCAGGCCGCTGCGCGTCACCAAGGATCCGCCGAACATCGGCATGCCCATCGGCAATGGCAGGCCGGACGCGATGCCCAGCGGTCCGCTGTCGCGGGCCGAACCGATCGGACGCGACCATGCGAGCGTGCGCGTGCGCAGGTCGATGGCGCTGATCCGGCCGAACGGCGGTTGGTTGCAGGGTACGTTGAGCGGCGAGACCAGTCCGGTCAATAATATGCCGTAGGGCGCGCCCTTCTGCGGTTGCGGCAAAGCGAAATCGTGCATCTGGCCGGCGGCGGCGGCGAGCCTCCGGTCGGTCTCCGCGCGCGGCACGAGCTGGGCGATCGTGCCATAATGGATGGAATTGACGATCATCAGCCCGCGCTCCGGATCGACCGATACGCCACCCCAGTTCATGCCGCCGCCGATGCCGGGATAGATCAGCGCTTCGTCGGTCGCAGGCGCGGTTGCCGGGCCATCGTAGCGCAGCTCCCGGAACCGGATCCGGCACCAGAGCTGGTCGATCGGCGTGAGGCCCCACATGTCCTGCTCGGTCAGGCGCGGTCCGGCGAAGGACGGCATGCCGGCGGAGAATGGCTGGGTCGGGGCGGTCCAGTCACCCTGGACAGTCGGACGCGGCGGGGCGGCGCGCTCCTCGACCGGTGCGATCGGCTTGCCCGTCCGGCGGTCGAGCAGGAAGAGTTCGCCGCGCTTGGTGGCCTGCGCCAGCGCCGGCACCATGGCGCCGCCCGCCGGCACGGCGATCAGCGTCGGCTGGGACGCGACATCATAGTCCCACAGATCGTGATGCGCCGTCTGGAACGACCAGCGTAGCGCGCCGGTCGCCGCGTCGAGCGCGACCACGGCACTGCCGAACCGCTCGGCCGCAGCCGAGCGCGCGCCGCCCCAATGGTCGGGCGTGGCGTTGCCGGTCGGCACATAGACCATGCCGAGCGCCTCGTCGGCGGCCATCGGCGCCCAGCTGTTCGGCGTCGAGCGGGTGTAATGCCGCCCCGGTGCCGGCTCGCCATGCGCGTCGGGCCGGCCCATATCCCATGCCCAGGCAAAGGCGCCGGTCGCCGCGTCGAAGGCGCGGATGACGCCGGAGGGTTCGTCCGTGCTCTGGTTGTCGGCCACCCAGCCGCCCAGGACGATATTGCCGCGGACGATGGTGGGCGCGGAACTGATATAATAGAAGCCCTTGTCGACCGCTCCCAGCCCGGCGGCGAGGTCCACGAACCCGCTTTTGCCGAACGACGGACAGGGCCGCCCGGTCCCGGCGTCGAGCGCGATCAGCTGGGCATTGAATGTCGCCGTGATGATCCGCTCCGGACAGTCGGCCGCGCCGGCCAGGCGGTGGGACGCGACGCCCCGACAGGTGGTGACCGGCGATGCGCCGGTCGCGTCGATCTTCGGGTCGAAGCGCCAGCGTTCCTTACCGGTGTCGGCGTCGAGCGCGATGACGATATTGGTCTGGGCGCACAGATAGAGCGTGTCGCCGACCATCAGCGGCGTGGTTTGCAGCGGACTTTTCACGCCCGCCTGCCGGACGCCGGTGTGATAAGTCCAGGCCGGTTCGAGGCCGGCGACATTGGCGGGCGTGATCTGATCGAGCGTCGAGAAACGCTGGCCGGCGTTGGTGCCGCCCCATGCGGGCCACTCGGCGCCCGCAGCGGCCGTGACCGGCTGAGGCGGGGACAGCGCAGGCGCCGATGGATCGACCCTGCCGGGGAAGGCAAAGAGGCCGACGCCGGCCTGCACCAATATCAGGGTGATCGCGGCGAGGACGGGCGCGCGCGCGGCTCCACCCGTCCAGCGCCGCCCCCCGGGGAGCGCGAAGCTCAGGCCGAAGACCGCCGGTCCCAGCAGGCGCGGCGCCAGCGCCCACCCGTCGGCGCCCGCCTCGCGCAGGGCCCAGACCAGGGTCGCGAGCAGGAAGGCCGCATAGAGCGGCCCCGCCAGGCGGTGGCCACGCCACAGCAGGATGGCACTGAACGCCACCGCAAGCCCGCCGATCGCATAATAGAGCGATCCGCCCAGCATCGCGAGCCACACGCCGCCGGCGGCAATCACCGTCCCGATGACCAGCAACGCCGTCGCCAGCAGGCGCGGCACGATCGCCGACGGTCTTGCGCGTTCCAATGGCTCTCTCCGCTTTTGCGAAGTGTAGTTTATCATTGACCTTATGGTCAATTCGTTACGAGATTGATGACGGCGCTTGCCGCAGGGATTTATCAGCTCCCGATTCAACCCATACCGCGTCCGGCGGTTGGCCCGCCGGTTTCTGGCACCGGCCCGGCCGCTCGCCTTGCTTCCAAATTCCATTTGGTCAGTGTTGACTATGGCCTGCCCGCGCCCGTCCTGCTAGTCAAGCCGCCGCAAGACACATGAGAGGAGAGATCGCGGATGACCAACGCCCGGCTTTTCAGGACCAATATGGCGATCGATCCCGTGCATGATGGCCGCCACCTGCTGGCCGACCGGCCGTTGATGCGCGAGTCGATTCCCTATTGCGTGGTGCTGCCCGCAGAGAAGATCGCGCTCTTCACCTACACCTGGGTCAACAGCGCCAGCCTTGCCGGTGCGGCGGTCGCGGTGTGGGGACCGGGGATCGGCGATACGCCGATCGCCGCCCACCTTCCCGACCGCCCGGTGCCGCGCGACATGAACTTCGACAACTGGCAGATCGAGGGTTTCTCGATGCAGCAGGACCTGCAGTTCCGCAACGCCGAGGTCCGCTGGGACAGCGAGACCGCGAGCGTCGATTTCCGGTTCGCGGCGTTCCATCCGCCCTATGCCTATTCCAGCCATGCCGGCGGATGCCCACCCTATGCCGCCGACGACCGGATCGAGCAGAGCGGGCTGATCACCGGCACGTTGCGCATCGGCGACCGGGTGATCGACATCCGCACCACCGGCCATCGCGACCATAGCTGGGGCATGCGCGACTGGGGGGCGCTGCATTATTATCGCTGGCTTCAGGCGCAGGCCGGCGCCGGCATCTCCGTCCACTTCTGGGAATTCCACGCGCTGGGCGAGCGGCAGGTCCGCGGCTATGTCTGCAAGGACGGCCTGATGGCGGAGATCATCGATCTGGACGTCCGCTGGCAGGGCGACGAGCGGCTCAACCACAGGGCGTTCCAGTGCGACATCCAGGATGAAGCCGGGCGTCGCACGCGGGTCGATGCCAAGGTATTCGGCATCTATCCCCTGGTCCCCGACCCCGGTTTCGTCCTGAACGAAGGCGCGGCGGACATCGTTATCGACGGCATAGCCGGTTGTGGCTGGATGGAGATGGGCTGGCCCAGGCACTATCTCGACTATATCGGCAGCAGCGGGCTGTATCCCCGCTCCTGACCAGGCGGATCGGACGAGGAGGGCGTCTCAGGAACAGATCCGGAGCGGCTCCTCGACCAGTGCGCGGAACGCCGCCATGAAGCGCGCGGCGGCGGCGCCGTCGATCGCGCGATGATCGAAGCTGGCGGTCGCGGCGAGGATGGTGGCGAGGGCAATCGCGCCGTCGACCTTCCAGGGCAGCTCAATGCCGGCCCCGATCCCCAGGATCAGCGCCTGGGGCGGATTGATCACGGGGATCATCTCGTCGATCCCGTACATCCCCAGATTGGAGATCGACGCGGTCCCGCCGCGATAGTCCTCGGGCAGCAGCCTGCCCTCGCGCGCACGCGCTGCGAGCGACGCGCTGGCCCGGGCGATCGCGGACAGCGACAGGCCGTCGACGCCGCGGATGACCGGGGTGACGAGGCCGCCTTCGATCGCGACCGCCATGGCGATGTCGACCCGGCCGAAGCTGTAGAGTTCGTCGCCGCCGAACTGGACATTGGTTTCGGGCACTTCGGTCATCGCCAGCGCCATCGTCTTGATGAGCAGGTCGTTGACCGACAGCTTCACGCCGCGCGCCTGCAAACCCGCGTTCAGCTCCGTCCGCAGCTTCAGCAGGGCATCGATGCGGCAACGGGCGGTCAGATAGAAATGCGGGACAGTCTGCTTCGACTCGCCGAGCCGGCGGGCGATCGCCTTGCGCATGCCCGACAGCCTGGTGCGCGTGACCGGAACGCCGGCGGGCGGTTCACGCAGGATGGCGGGCGCGGCGACATTGGCGCGCGGGGCCGGCTGTCTCGCGGCGACGACGGATGGCAAAGCCAGGTCCGCCTTGACGATGCGGCCGCGCGCGCCCGAGCCGGCAATGCCGCCGAGCGGGATCGCCTTCGCCTCGGCAAGGCGGCGTGCGAGCGGGGTCGCGCTGATCGCGTCGTGCCGGGGACGCTGCGCCGGGACGATCGTCGGGGAGGCGGACACGGCGGCTGCATCGGCGGTCGGCGCGATCGCGGCCGGCACTGCCGCCGCCGCAGCGTCGGACAGGCGTGCGATGACGGTGCCGACCGCGACATCGTCGGTGCCCTCGGCGATGACGAGCGTTTCGATCCGGCCGTCATCGGCCGCCTCCAGCTCCATCGTCGCCTTGTCGGTCTCGATCTCCGCGATCGGATCGCCGGCTTTGACGATATCGCCCATAGCAACCAGCCATTTGGCCAGCGTCCCCTTTTCCATCGTGGGCGACAGCGCCGGCATCTTCAGTTCGATCGTCATGTCCATCCCCCAAGGATTTTCGGCGGCGGCCGCGGCCATAATGTCCGATCATGTATAAATGGTCGGAGCCGCGCATGTCCTTGCGTATTCCGTCTCCCGTGGTCGACCTGGCGGCAGAATTCGCTCATGATGACGCCCAGGGCGCCATGATCTTCCAATCGCGCGCGACGGCACGATCACCGACGCCTGCCAGCGCGACGGGATTTCGTGACGCGAACGGCGCGCATGCAACCGGATCGTCGCGCCACATGTTGTTCGGGCAACAGCCGAAGATTCGGAGAGACATGATGACCGCGACAAGTTTCGTCCCCGCCCAGCAACTGGCGAACACCGGCAAATCCCCGTTCCCCGGCGAGAGCATCGCCTATCGCGACGCACGCCGCGCGCTGCTCGCCGAGGAGATCGACTTCCGCCGCCACATGACGCGCCTGACCGAACAGCGCCGCCGGCTCCCGCCGGGTCCGGTGATCGCCAAGGATTACCGTTTCGACGACGGGACCGGCAGCGACCTCGGGCTGATCGACCTGTTCGGCGACAAGGACACTCTGGTCACCTATTTCTGGATGTACGGCCCGCAGCGCGAGCGGCCCTGCCCGATGTGCACCAACTGGCTGGGCGCGGTGAACGGCAATGCGGCCGACATCAAGCAACGGGTGGCGCTGAAGATTCTCGGTCGCAGCCCGGTCGAGCGGCAGCGCGCCTTCGCCGCCGAGCGCGGCTGGCAGCATCTCGATTTCGTCCAGACCGTGGGGGATGAATATGCCACCGATCTGGGACTGATCAACGACGATGGCAGCGAGAATCCAGCGCTGACCGTCTACAGGCGCGACGGCGACGCGGTGCGGCTGTTCTGGGCGAGCGAAATGTCGGCGGCCACCGCCGATCCGGGCCAGGATCCGCGCGATGCCCCGGACATCGCGAGCCTCTGGTCGATTCTCGATCTCACGCCCGAGGGACGCGGCACCGACTGGTATCCGAAACTGGACTATTGAAGGGGCCGCCACCGCTCCCGAAAAGCTTGTCGCCGGGTCCCGGCATCCTTAGGCTCATGCCGCGATGGTGTTCGGGGGAAAACTGCGGTTTTTCGGCAAATTTGCCGTGGCGTCGGGACTGCTGGCGTGCGCCGGCCAGCTCGGCGCGCAGCCTCCCGCACCGCCGCCAGATCAGGTCGCGGCCGCGCCGTCCGGCCGCCGGACGCTGATCCCCGATCCGGCGGTCAGGACCGGCATGCTGCCCTCGGGCCTGCGCTATCGGATCATGCGCAACGCCTTGCCCGCGCGCGGACTCTCGCTGCGTTTCGCGGTCGACGTCGGCAGTTTCGAGGAGAGCGAGGCCGAGCGCGGCTTTGCCCATTTCGTCGAGCATATGGCGTTCCGTTCGACCCGGTCGGCACCCGAGGGGCAGCTCGAGCATCGCTTCGCCGCGGCCGGGGTCGCGTTCGGCAAGGACCAGAACGGTGCGACCGGGATGAACGCGACCAGCTATCGGCTCGATTTCGCCGCGGCCGACGATGCCGCGATCGACATCGCCTTCGTCTGGCTGCGCGACGTTGCCGATGGCGTGGTCTTCACCGAAGGCGCGGTCGAACGCGAGCGCGGCGTGGTGCTCGCCGAGGCGGCGATACGGCAGACGCCCGAAGCCGCGGCGCAGAAGGCGGTGATGCGCTTCCAGTTGCCCGGCCTGCGATCGGGCGACCGGTCCGCCGAGGGCATGGTTGCCGCGCTGACGGCGGCGGACGCGGCGGGGCTGCGCCGCTTCTACGAACGCTGGTACCGGCCGGCCAATGCGATCGTGATCATCGTCGGCGATCAGCCGGTCGAGGCGATGGAAGCGCGCATCCGGGCGGCGTTCGGCAGCTGGACGTCGCCGGGACCGGCGCCGCCGCGCGCACCGAAGGGGCGGATCGATGGCGCGCGCGGCACCGAGGCGCTGACGCTGGCGGTGCCCGTCTTGCCGACCATCGTTTCGGCCTGCCGGATCGGCCCGCCCCGCGCCGCCGGCGAGGACGAAGCCGCGCGCGCGGGCCGCGAGGTGATCCGCAAGCTCTGGCAGGCGATCCTCGACAAAAGGCTGCAGACCCTGGTCGAAGGCGGCCAGGCCGGCTTGCTCGGCGCGTCGTCGACGATCAGCGACGAGGCGCCCGAAGCCACCACCGCCTGCCTGCTGGCGGTGTCGAAGGGCGACCTTTGGGAGCAGGCGCTGGCGGCCACCGGCGCCGAACTGCGGCGCTTCGAAAAGGATGGGCCGACCGAACGGGAGATGGAGGAAGCCGTCGTCCACCAGCGCGGCGTGCTGCGCGCCGCGATCTCGAACGCCGCCGCGCGCCGCAGCGCGGCGCTGGCCGATGCGCTGCTGGCCGATGGTCTCGACGGCCGCACCAGCGTGTCGCCGCGCGAGGCGATGCATGCGTTCAACGTCGCGGTCGAAGAGCTGATGCCCGCCGCGATCCGCGCGCAACTGATGCGCGACTGGCCCGGCAGTGGCACGCTGGTGACGCTGATCAGCCCCGCACCGGTGCCGCGCGAAAAATTGCGTGCAGCCTGGATCGAGACCGAGAAACGCCCCGCGCTCGCCGCTTATGCCGATGCCGACGCGCCGGAATGGGCCTATGGCGATTTCGGCGCGCCCGGCCATGTCACGACCCGCGAGGTGGTGGCGGATCCGGGTTTCGTGCGGCTGCGCTTTGCCAATGGCGTGGTGCTCAACTTCAAGCAGACCACGCTCGAATCCAACCAGGTCGAACTGCGCGCGCGGTTCGGCACCGGCCGGCGCGAGCTGGCCGACAAGGATTTCGTGCCCGCCAGCCTCGGTGCCTCGCTGCTCGTCCCCGGCGGCCTCGGCCGCATGTCGCTCGCCGAGATCAAGACGGCGCTGAAGGACGCCGGCTGGGACCTGAATTTCGAGATCGGCATCGACGCGTTCGAGTTCGCCAGTTCGACCGGCCGCGCCAATCTCGACACGCAATTGCAGGTGTTTGCCGCCTTTCTCAGCGATCCCGGTTTCCGCCCCGAACTCGATGACCGGATCGGCCCCGCGGTCGACATCATCTATCGCGTCTATCGCAGCCGCCCCGAACTGGTGCTGTCCGAGGCATTGACGGAGGCGATCGATCCCGACGGTGCCGAACGCCTGCCGCCCCGCGACACCATGGCTGCGATCCGCATGGCCGATCTCGCGCGCATCCTGAAACCGGCGCTGACGCGCGACCCGATCGAACTGACGATCGCCGGCGACATCGACGAGGCTGCCGCGATCCGGCTGGTCGCGACGACGATCGGCGCGCTGCCGCCGCGGTCGCCCGATGCCGTCGTGCGCCGGCCCGACACGCATTTCCTGCGCTTCCCGGAGCGGCCGCCGCTGCTGATCCGCGCGACCCACGAGGGTTCGGCCGACCGCGCGATGGCGAGCCTCGTCTGGCCGCTCTATGTGGCAACGCCGTCGCGGCGGAACGAGGAATATGCGCTGCGGCTGCTCGCCGCGATCTACGCCCAGGCGCTGCGCCACCGCGTTCGCGACGAGATGGGCAAGAGCTATGCGCCGTCGGTGGTGACGAAGATGCCCGACGATGCCGACCAGGGCTGTCTGATCGTGATGATCGAGACGTCGCCGGCCGACCTCGACGCCGTGCTGTCGGCGGCGCGCGACGTGGCGGCGCGGCTCGCGGGCGGCACGATCGGCGACGGCGCGCTCGACGATGTCCGCGCGCCGATGCTGCGCGACCTCGAGGCGACGCGCGGCCGCAACATCTGGTGGGCCAATGCGATGAGCGGATCGGCGACCAACCCGGCGCTGCCGGTCGAGATGGCCGCCTATGGCGCGATGCTGTCGGCGGTGACGATGACCGACGTGAAGGCGGCCGCACGGCGCTGGCTGATCGCCGCGCCGATCGTCACCATCGCCCTGCCCCGTCCGTCCAAGGCGCCGAGGCCATGAGCCGGATGGTCGCGCTCGCGCTGCTGCTGGCGGCATCGATCGCCCCGATGGCGCCGGCGCAGACCGCGCCCACCGACGCCGATGCCGCGCTCGAACGGGTGCGCGGCCTGCAGCCGCAGGGCGAGAAGGAGAAGGCACTGGCCGTGCTCGATGCGCTGATCGCACGGACGCCCACGCATGAGGCCCGGTTCCGCCGGGCGATGCTGCTGCACGACCTGGGCAGGGACGAGCTCGCGCTCGCCGAATATGATCGGCTGGCCGCAGACACGCCCGACGCCGCGACCTTCTATAATCGCGGCTGGATCCTGGCGGATCGCGATCCGCCCGACAATGAGAAGGCGCTGGCCGATTTCACGCGCGCGGCCGCGCTCGATCCGATGGATGCGGACGCGTGGACGGCGCGCGCCTTCGTTCTGCGGCGGCTGAAGCGCGCGGGCGAGGCCAATGCCGCCTATGGCGAAGCGCTGGCGCGCAACCGGCGCAACGAGGCCGCCTTGCTGGGCCGCGCGGAGCTGCTGGCGGAGGCCGGCGATGCGGAGCGGGCGATCACCGCTTATGGCAACGCGATCCGGGCGCTGCCGAAGCGCGTCGCCGCCCGCTCGGGTCGCGCCGCGCTCTACGCTGCCGCCGGCCGGCATCGCGAGGCGATCAGGGATCTCGACAAGGCGATCGGGCTGGCGCCCGCCGACGCCGCGCTGCGCGTTTCGCGCGCATTCGCGCTGCGGGCACTCGGCAAGGCCGCGCAGGCGCGCGCCGATATCGACGCGGCGCTACAGCGCGATCCGCGATCGGCCGACGCCCTGAACGCGCTGGGCCTGCTGCGGGCCGATGCCGGCGCCCATCTCCAGGCGATCGACGCCTATGACCGGGCGCTCGAACTCGACCCCGCCGGCGACGGCGTCTATCGCAATCGCGGCAATTCCTATGTCGCGCTCGGCCGCTACGACCGCGCGATCCGCGACTATAATGCGTCGCTGAGGCTCGCCCCTGGCTCCGCCGAGACCCTGGCGGCCAAGGGCGAGACCTATCGCGTGATCGACGACGAGGTGCGCGCGGTCGAGGAATTCGACGCCGCGATCAAGGCCGATCCCGGTGTGGCGCGGACCTGGTATCGCCGTGCGCTCGCCCGCGATACGCTGGGCGACGCCGCCGGCGCGGCGGCAGACCGGGCCAGGGCGGCGGCGCTCGATCGGGCGTTCCGGCAATGACGTCGGTCGTTGCCGGGCCTCAGCCGTTCTGCGCGAGTTCCATCACAACCGCCCATTCCGCGTCGGTCACGGGCGACACCGAGAGCCGCGACTGGCGGATCATCTGCATCTGCGCCAGCCGCGGCTCGGCCTTCATCGCCTTCAGCGTCACCGGCGTCTTCAGCGGCTCAACCGGCTCGACCGCCACCGAAACCCATTCGCCATCAGCGCCGTCCGGCTTGCCGGCGCGCGCGATCTTCATCACCCCCACCGCCGCCTTCGCGTCACCGCTGTGATAGAACAGCGCCCGGTCGCCCGGCACCATCGCGCGCAGATGCAGGCGCGCGGCATTGTTGCGCACGCCGTCCCACTCGGTCTTGCCGTCACGCTGGAGATCCTCCCAGCTATAGGCTTCGGGCTCGGACTTCATCAGCCAATAGGCCATATCGATCCCCGTATCGATTGAACGCGACAGGCTTGCCACGCGCGCGGCGCGGCATCAATCGTGTGCTTCGCGATCCCGAGAGTGATCCCGGCCACGCGCCAGGCCGCCTTGATCTGCCAGCGGAAATGGACGTCGCATTCCGTGCATAACAGGTCGCATCGACCGGAATTTCGACAACCTGCCGCTCGATCGGACACCGTTCGATCCCCATCGAACCGCCAACGATCCGGCCAACGTCGCCTGCCCGCGGATCGGGATCAGCGTCGCGACCGATACGCCATGGCGCTTCGGTCAGAATGGCTCGCTCTATTTGAGCCGCCCGATCCGCCGCATTAATATCGGATTCGCGCACCCGGCGCAGAACCCCGGATCGGCAAACCGGGCCGGCTTTTGAACCCGCCGCCGACCGTGTCGGTTCCAGATGTGGCCGAACCGATCCGCCAGGCCGGCCACAATTGTCATCGCGGCCCGCACCGTGCCGGAGGTGAGGCAAAGGAAACCAGGGTCGCTGCGATACGTTGATGGCAACGGAGAGAGCTGATGACACGGAATCGGTCCGATGCCCCGAAGGCACCCCGGCATGACCGGCCGCCGGAGCGGCCGGCATTGCTGATCATCGATATGATCAACTGCTTCGATTTTGCCGGCGCGGAACGGCTCGAGCCCAAGGCCGCACGCGCGGCGCACGCGATCGTCAGGCTGAAATCCGATATGGCACGCGCCGGTTTTCCCGTGATCTACGTCAACGACAATTTCGGCGAGTGGCATTCGGAACAGTCCCGCCTCGTCGATCGCGCCCTCGCGCGGCCCAACCCCGTTGCGGAGTTGCTCAGCCCCGACAAACAGGATTATTTCATCATCAAGCCGCAATTCTCGGGCTTCTACGCGACCAACCTCCCCGTGCTTCTGCCCAAGCTCGGCGTCAGCCGCCTGATCCTGAGCGGCATCGCGACCGACATCTGCGTGCTGTTCACCGCGGCCGATGCGCATATGCGCGACTATCCGCTGTGGATTCCAGAGGACGCGGTCGCCGCAGAAGACGATGCGCGCGGCGCATTCGCGCTTGCAACGATGCGCGATACGATGGGGGCCGAGACTTCGGCAACCGACGTGCTCGCCATGAGGAACTGGCCTCCCCCGCTCGGCGACGAAAGCCGGTCGGCACACCGGCAAATCAACGGCTACGGATCCTCTGGCTGACTCGTAAGGGACCGTCGTAGCGGATCCGGCAATCCAACATGGATCAGCACGATAAATACCCGGTTTGTTTGTTCATGCCCGCCGTCGCATGTTATGACGCGGCATCGCCCGGCGTTCTAAACGGGTCCCGGCGACTGAGAGATGCGTGAGCTCCCGCCCGTGGAGAGCATGCATGCTGCGAGATCATATCCTGTCGAAAATGGTGCGAAAACTCAGCACGCGTGCGGTCCTCGACGAAGACGACCGGAAGGCCATATTGGCGCTGCCCTGTGTACGCCGGAGCTACGAACCCGTCGCCTATATCGTCCACGAAGGCGCGCCGGCCCGCAAGCATTGCATGTTCATCATCGAAGGACTGGCCTATCGCCAGAAGGTCACCGCAACCGGTGCGCGGCAGATCGTCTCGATCCACATGCCAGGCGACTTCCTCGACCTCCAGCATCTGTTCCTCAACCGCGCCGACCATAATGTGCAGGCGCTGACGCGGCTTCACACCGCCGAGATCGACCGCGAAGCGCTGCAGGATCTCGTGCTCAGCCATCCGACGATCGGCCGGGCGATGTGGATCGATGCGCTGGTCGAGGCGTCGATCTTTCGCGAATGGATCGTCAATATCGGGCGGCGCGACGCGCGCGCGCGGGTTGCCCATCTGCTGTGCGAGTTCGCCGTCCGGATGCAGGCCGCCGGCATCGCCGAGGCCGATGGCTATGTGTTGCCGATGAACCAGGAGCAGCTCGCCGACGCGGTCGGACTGACACCGGTCCACATCAACCGGACGTTGAAGTCGCTGACCGCCGACGGGCTGATCCACCGCGAGAAACGCTATCTGACCTTCAGCGACTGGGAGCGCTTGCGGGTCGTGGGCGATTTCAGCGCGCTCTATCTGCACCTCGATCAGGCGACGCCGCTCGATGACGAAGCCGATGGCGCGCCGTTCTGAGGCGATTGGCGGCTCTGTCGACGTCGCGGGTGCCGCAGGCTCGTCGAGCCGCAGCGCCAAACCGATGGCTTGCCAAGGCGAAATTTCCCTATAAGCTGCCGGCGAAGGGAGAGGATGACGCTGAGGGTTAACCTTGGAGCCGATCCGATGGTAAACAGACTCGACGCGGGTCCCACGCCCGCTCCGTCCGCGCCGGATGCCTGTCGCCAGCATGCCGGGGAATTGATCCACAAGGGGTCGTGCTATGCATTGCGCAGGCACGACGGTAGTGAAATATGGCTCGAAATGGACCGTATTCCGCATCATCTGATCGAACAGCAGGTGATGATCGAAGGCGTGATCTATGGCAATGAAGTCATCTCGGTCGAGATGATCGGGCCGAATTAGTCGGTCGCGAACGCGTGCAGCAGTTCTGCGAGCCGGCGGGCGGCGCGGCGGCGTTCGGCGGGCGGCGGATCGCTCAACAGCCGCAGGACATGGCGCGACACGAATTGCGAAGGGCCGAAATAAGCCATGCTCCAGTCGGGGAAGCGGCGCGCGTCCAGGTTCTGCCGATCCACCACGACGACATTGGCGTGACGATCGTCGTCGCAAATCGCCAGCATCAACGTGTCGACGTCGCGGCTGCTGCCTTCCAGCAGCTGCGCGAAATGCGCGCCGGTGAACAGGAGCGCGCCGGTCAGGCCATGTGGTGGATTGTAGCGCATGGCCCTGGCAACGATCGCGCCGACATCGGCCTCGACAGTGTCCGGATTCAGCCGGCCTTCGCTCACATAGAGCAACGAAATCAAGGCCATGATGTGGTCTTTCATCAAACGAAATGTCGCGGAATGGACGTCAGCAGGCCGCCGACGCCGCCCTTGGCTGGGCGTTCGCGATGAGTCCCGGGACATCGCGCGCGGGCATTGCGGTCCCGAACAGAAAGCCCTGCCCCAGAGTGCAGCCGTGGGACCGGACGAATGACGCCTGTTCGAAGGTTTCGATGCCCTCGGCGACGGTCTCGATTCCAAGGCTCGTACCAAGCGTGATCAGGGCCCGGACGATCGCCGCATCGTCGGCGCTCCTGCCGAGACCGGCAACGAACGAGCGATCGATCTTGAGTGCGTGAACCGGAAACTGCCTGAGATGCGTCAGTGACGCATAGCCAGTGCCGAAATCGTCGAGCGCGATGCGGGTGCCGTGCGCGTTCAGGACCGAGAGGGCACGCGCGACATGGTGGGCGGCGCGACCGAGAAACACGCCTTCGGTTACCTCCAGTTCGATCAGGCCCGGCGAAAGGCCGCGTAGTGCGATCGCGGCGAGCAGGCGCTCGGCAAAATCATTGCCGGCGAAATCGGCCGCAGAGGCGTTGATCGCAACATGACCGAAAGCGATGCCGGCATCGACCCATCGCCGCACGTCGTCGAGCACACGATCGATCATCCTGGCGCCGAGCGCGATCGCGAGGTCGCGATCGGCAAAGGCGGCGACGAACTTCTCCGGAAGTCCGATCGCACCGGTCGGCTGCTCCCAGCGCAAAAGGGCTTCGAAGCCGGCAATGGCGCCGCTCGCCAGGTCGATCTTGGGCTGATAATGGGGCATGATCTCGTCAGCCTCGATCGCATCCCATACCGTGGCAAGCAGGAGGGCGCCCTGCTCGAGATCCTCGGCCATTTCAGGCCGGAAAACGATTGCGCAGCCGCGAGTCACCTTCGCCGCGGCCAGAGCCAGATCGCCGCACTTCATCAGCCCCGCGGCGGTCAGGGCATGATCCGGATAGCTCGCGATCCCCACGCTCGCCCGGCACTCGAGCAGCCGTCCCTGATGGCGGTACGGTTCCCGCATGCGCGCACCGAGCGATGCCATCATCGCCTCGAACCCCGTCTCGGCACCGATGTTCGTCAGCACGATACCGAACTCGTTGCCGCCCAACCGCGCCACGGTGTCGGTGGCCCTGACCATCGACTGCAGCCGCCCCGCGAAATCGCACAACAGTGCGTCGCCGGCATCGTGCCCCATTGAATCGTTGACCTGCTTGAAATGATCGAGATCGACCAGCATCATCGCGGTCCGTCCGCCCCGCGCGGCAGACGCCGCGACGGCTTCGTCGAGGCGCGTGTGGAACAGATTGCGGTTGGGCAGCCCGGTCAGCGAATCATGATTGGCGGCGTAGCGCAACTGCAGCGACATCGCGCGCTCCTCGGCCGCGTGCGAATCCCGTTCGATGATCGTGCGCCGCAGTTCGAGCCGCGCCTCCACCTGCGCCGCGAGAATGCGCAGCGTCAGTCGCTGTTCGCTGGTGATTCCTTCGGGCCGGGGCCCGGTATCGACGACGCACAAGGTCGCGATCGCCGTGCCGTCGGACGCGAACACCGGCATGCCGGCGTAAAAGCGGATGCGAGGCGCTGCGGTGACCAGGGGGTTGGCGGCGAATTCCGGGTGCAGCGCGGCATCCTCGACGACGAAGACGTCGTCCTGCGTGATGGCACGGGCGCAGAATGAGGGTGCAATCGGCGCCTCGCGGATGCCGAGGCCGATTTCCGCCTTGAACCACAGGCGTTCGGCGTCGACGAAGGCGATCGCGGCGAATGGTGTCTTGCAGATCGTCGCCGCGAGTTTTGCGATATCGTCGAAATCGGGTTCGGGCGGGGTGTCGAGGATCTGGTAGCGGTCGATTGCCGCGCATCGCGCCGCTGCCGCGGAGGCAGGCTCGGGATCGGACCCGGAAAATGCCGCCCCGGAAGTTGTCGCAATCTCCAACATCACACCTCGCTCCTCCCTCTGGAGCATCGCGACCTGCACGCTTGCGGCATGATCAGCCAGACCGGGAAAATGCGATTCTGGTCCAAGGCTTTCGTTAACCACATGCGGTGACGTGATTATGGGATCGAGCGAATATCCCCCGCAAAGTCAGCGGTTTTATCATGCGCGCCGCTCAAATCGGCCGGACCCGTCCGCAGACGCCGCCCGGTAGGGCGGAATGACGTCGTTCGCTGAATAGCCGTTTGCGTCCTCGCTTCGGGGTGAAGACAAGGCGCTGATTGCCTGCCCAACGCGCGACGATCAAACTCTTGCCTCGTCCATAGCGACTCGGCCGTTCATGGGCTCGGCAGCGCACGAAAACATGAACCTCTGGAGATTTTATTGTATGTGGAACGTCCATATTTGCCCGGCATCGGCGAGGGAACTTTCAGACTTCATTAAAGTTCCGTAAAAAAAACATAGATTAATTTTGCAAATTTGCCGATCCTGTTGCAGGATGGCATGTTTCGCGGGCGCGAAACAATTTCGAGAGAGTCATTACAAGGCTCCCGCCCATCTGGAGGGACAATGACCGATATACGGACTGAAGCATCGGCCGGGTCCAACGGCCAACCGCCCCCGACCGCCATGATCTATGTCATTGACGACAATAGTGAATTGCGAAAGTCTCTCCATTTTTTGCTTGCGACCATGAAAATCACGGCCTGGCCGTTTTCCGGGGCCGAAGACTTTCTCGCAATATTGCCGTCACTGGAACCGGCGCCCATCCTGCTCGACATTCGGATGCCGGATATGAGCGGGATCGAATGTCTGACGGAACTGGCAGCGCGAAATATAAGATGGCCTGTGATCGTCATGAGCGCGCATGGCGACATTGCGATTGCTGTCAGCGCCATGAAGCTGGGCGCCATCGAGTTTCTCGAAAAGCCGTTCGAAGCCGGGGCGATTGACATTGCGTTGAACCGCGCCTTCGCGATTCTCTCGGAAATCACCCGCACCACGCTGGTACGCGACACGGCTCGCAAATTGTTCGGTCGGCTGACGCCGAGGGAGGCCGAAGTCGTCACCGAGTTGATGAAGGGCTTGCCGAACAAAGTCGTGGCGCACCGGCTCTCGCTCAGCACACGCACGGTCGAAATGCATCGTGCGACCGCGATGGGCAAGCTCGGCATAAAGAGCATAGCCGAAGCGATCGCAATTGCCGGCGGGTTGGCATCGACGACACCGCAAGCCGGCGACCGTTCATGAAACGCACAGTCGAAGTGACTGTCGACCCCAAGCAGGAAGAAAGCCTGATCGATCGGAAATCCGACGCGATAACGATAGCGGCGGGCATGACCACGAGTCTGGCGGAACTGCGCCTGACGACGGAAAAGCTCAACAATGCGGAATCCCGACTGATTCATGTTTCGCGTCACAATGCGATGGGCACGATGGCTTCGATCATCGCCCACGAACTCAACCAGCCGCTCGCCGCCATCGCGAATTACGTCCGCGCCGGCCGTCACATCATTGCCGAGCATGGCCCCATCGATCTGGTGAAACTGAGGGAGGTGATGAAGGGCGCGGAAGAGAACGCCTTGCGCGCCGGTCAGATCGTGTGGCGCCTGGGCGAACTGGTGAAGCAGGACCGCATCGAGCGGAGGGCCGTGGCCGTGAGCGCGCTGGTCGACGACGCCTGCACCCTCGCGCTCGTCGATGCCGGGAGCGCCGGAGTGGATTGTCAAATCCAGATATCCCCGGACGTCGCGATGGTCATGGTGGACTCCATCCAGATCGAGCAGGTGATCATCAACCTCGTCCGCAATGCCATCGACGCGCTCGAATCCTGTCAGAACCGTACCATCCGGATCACGGCCACATCCAGGGGCAAGCTCGTGGAAATCGCCGTGGCGGACAATGGCATCGGCATAACCGACGATTTACGCGCCGCTCTGTTCTCGACGCTGACCTCGACCAAGACCTCGGGCATGGGCATCGGCCTGTCGATCTGCCGGACCATCGTCGAAGCGCATGGCGGCAAGATCTGGCTGGCGGGCACGTCCGCCGGCGGGACCGATTTCCGGTTTACTTTGCCGGTGGTCACGGCGGCGGCGTCTCCGGCCCGAACCGGCTAGGGATCGCGGCGCAACCTCATCATCGCATGTCCCCAACCGGGCAATATCAAGTCCTTGCCCTCGCGGGCTGGCGCTCCCGCGAGCATGGCATCGACCCGCCCCGACATGCCGCGCGCGCGCCATGTCACCGGTGCGGGCGACAGATTGAACAGGCACAGGATCGTCTCTCCCACCTCGTCATCCGTGCGGAGGAAGGCCAGCACCGTTTCGGAAGCCTCGAGGAAACGGATCGAGCCGGTGCGCAGCGCCGGGTACGTGCGGCGCAAGGCGATCGTCGCGCGATAGGCGGCGAGCACCGAAGCGTCGTCCTCCGCTTGCGCGTCGACCGCCGCGGCGCGATGCGCCGCCGGCACCGGCAGCCAGGGCGTGCCGCTGGTAAAGCCGCCATGGTCCGCTCCGGCTTCCCACACCATCGGCGTGCGGCAGCCGTCGCGGCCCTTGAACGACGGCCAGAAGCGGATGCCATAGGGATCGCGCAGATCCTCGAAGCGCAGTTCGGCCTCGGTCAGCCCGAGTTCCTCGCCCTGATAGATGCAGATCGAACCGCGTAGCGCGACGAGCAGCGCGATGGCGAGGCGGGCGACCGCGGCCGGATTCTCGCCCGGCGGCGTCCAGCGCGACACGTGGCGCATCACGTCGTGGTTGGAGAATGCCCAGCACACCCAGCCCTGCCGCGCAGCCTTCTCGAAGCGGCCGATCGCGGCGCGGAAATAAGCGGGCGTGAAGTCGGGGCCGAACAGGTCGAAGGTGTAGCAGAGATGGAGCCGGTCGCCGCCCTTGGTGTAGCGCCCGACGGTTTCGGGCGAGCGCGCGCCGTCACCGACTTCGCCGACAGCGACGCGTCCGGGATATTCGTCGAGCACGGCGCGCAGCCGCTTGAGGAAGGCCAGATTGCCCTTCTGCGTCTTGTCGTAGCGATGTTCCTGGAAGCCATAGGGGTTGGTCTCCTGGACGTCGGGCGCCGCGCCGCGGAACGCCGGCGGATTGTCGCGTAGTTTCGCGTCGTGGAGATAATGGTTGCAGGCGTCGAGCCGGAAGCCGTCGACGCCGCGATCGAGCCAGAAGCGGACGGTATCGAGCAGTTCCTGCTGCACCGCCTCGCTGTGAAAGTTGAGATCGGGCTGGCTGGTGAGGAAGCTGTGCATGTAATATTGCATGCGCACGCCGTCCCACTCCCAGGCGGGGCCGCCGAACACCGAGAGCCAGTTGTTGGGCGCGGTGCCGTCGGGCTTGGCATCGGCCCAGACATACCAGTCGGCGCGGTCGTTGGTCTTGCTGGCGCGGCTCTCGACGAACCAGGCGTGATGATCGGAGGTGTGCGAGAGCACCTGATCGATGATGATCTTCAGCCCGAGCCGGTGGGCCTCGGCGAGCAAAGCGTCGAAATCGGCGAGGGTGCCGAACAGCGGATCGACGTCGCGATAGTCCGAGACGTCATAGCCCATGTCGGCCATCGGCGATCTGAAGAAGGGCGCGATCCAGACCGCATCGACGCCGAGCGAGGCGATGTGCGCCAGGCGCCGGGTGATGCCGGGCAGGTCGCCGACGCCATCGCCGTCATCGTCCTGGAACGAGCGCGGATAGACCTGGTAGATCACGGCGCCGCGCCACCAGTTGGGGGTGGTCATTGGGCTTGTTCTCCTTGCTTCCCGAAACGCCGCAGCCACTCCTCCCCGGAACGGAGTGTCGGGTTGGATTGCCCCCGGCAATCCAAGATCGTGCCGGGGGCACGATCGACCCCACACTGGGGACCAGCCGCAGGCTGGTGGAGGGGCGGGTGCCACGGCGGAAGCATCCAGCCCTACCCCTGCCCCTCCACCGTCTTCGACGGTCCCCCTCCCCGTTCCGGGGAGGAATTCAGAAAGATCACGCTCCTTCCCGCCACTTCACAGGGCGGGTCCACGAAGCGCACGGCAGCGCGACCGCGATTGATCAGCACGGTCACGCCGCGCAGGCGCATCGCGATCGCCGAGGTCGCCGGATCGTGCCAGTCAGACTCTTCGAAGCGGCGGCCGTCGGGTGCCAGCCACGCCACATCGCCGTCGCCCAGCAATAGTGGATCGGACAGTGCCGGGTGCGCCGCGCGCAGCGCCGCCAGTTCGGCGACGAAATCCTCGAGTTCGGTGTCGCGGCCGGTCCAGTCGAGCCAGGTGATCGCATTGTCCTGGCAATAGGCATTGTTGTTGCCGCGCTGCGTGCGGCCGAACTCGTCGCCGGCGGTCAGCATGATCATGCCGCGCGTCGCGAACAGGGTTGCCAGCAGCGCCTTCAGGTCGTGGCGGCGGTCTGCAATGACCGCAGGATCGCCGGTCTCGCCTTCGATGCCGTTGTTCCACGACAGATTCTCGTTGTGGCCGTCGCGGTTGAGCTCGCCATTGGCTTCGTTGTGCTTGCGCTCATAGGCGACGCAATCGGCGAGGCTGAAGCCGTCATGCGCGGCGAGGAAACTGACGCCGCGGGTGTGCGGTGCGGCGAAGACGTCCGACGAGCCGGCCAGCCGGGTCGCGAGATCGCCGATCATGTGGACGTCGCCGCGCCAGAAGCGCCGGACATCGTCGCGATAGCGGTCGTTCCATTCGCGCCAGTCGGCCGGGAACTGCCCGAGCTGATAGCCACCCGGGCCGATGTCCCAGGGTTCGGCGATCATCACGCGATCGGCGAGCAAGGGATCGGCCGCGATTTCGGCGAACAAGGGAGCGTTGCGATCGAAGCCGGTTTCGCCGCGGCCGAGGATCGGCGCCAGATCGAAGCGGAAGCCGTCGATGCCGGCGTGGCGGACGAAGTGGCGCAACGTGTCGAGGATCAGCCGGCGAACGGGCGGACGGTCGCAGGCGAGCGTGTTGCCGCAGCCGGTATCGTTGACGAGACGGCCGTCATGCATGCGGAAATGGCTGGCAGCGTCGATGCCGCGCAACGACAGAGTCGGTCCCAGCGCGTCGCTCTCGCCGGTGTGGTTGAAGACCATGTCGAGGATTACGCCGATGCCGGCCGCGTGCAGCGCCGCGACTGCATCGCGCAGCTCGCCGATCCCGCCGGGCGCGAGCCTGGGATCGAGCGCGAGGAAGCTGACCGGGTTGTAGCCCCAGCCATTGGTCAGGCCGAGCGGACCGAGGTGGCGCTCGTCGATCCAGGCCGTAACCGGCATCAGTTCGACCGCGCCGACGCCGATCTTGCGGAGGTGCGCGATCACCGCCGGAGTCCCAAGCGCCGCGACGGTGCCGCGGATGGCGGGCGGCACGTCCGGGTGGAGCATCGTGAACGGGCGAACGGCCAGTTCGTAAATCAGTCCGCCGGGCGGCACGCGCGGCGGCTCGGCGAAGGGCGGATCGGGCAAGGTCGTCACCACCGCTTTCGGCATCAGCGGCGCGGTGTCGAAGCCACGCTCGGCAAGGCGCGGATCATAGGCATAGGGCCGGTCGATCGCGATCGCCCAGGGATCGATCAGCAATTTGGCCGGATCGAACCAGTGCCCCGCCGCCGGATCATAAAGCCCGTCGGCGCGATAGCCGTAGCGCGCGCCGGGCCGCACGCTCTCGACGAAGGCGTGATGCCAGCCGCCCTGCTCGCTGCGCAGCCGCTCGCACGCGGTTGCGGTGCCATCGACGTCGAACAATAGGACGTCGATCGTCTCGGCATGCGCCGACCAGATCGTGAAATGCGTTCCGTCTTCGGTCGCGTGCGCACCGGGCGGCGTTTCGGGCGCCATCAGGTCACGACGTCAGGCGCGGTGCGGCCGGTATGCGCGGCGATGCCGGCGATCGCCTCGGCGGCGGCGATCAACGGTGCGAGCGCGACCGGCGTATCCTGCGCGAGATCGCCCGACGGCGGCTCATAGGCCTCGATATAGACGCGCAGGGTCGCGCCCGAGGTGCCGGTGCCGGAAAGGCGGAAGACGATGCGCGATCCGCTCTCGAAGCCGATCCTGATGCCCTGCCGCGCACTGGTCGAGCCATCGACCGGATCGAGATAGGCGAAGTCGTCGGCCGAGGCGATGCGCAGGCCGCCAACCTCCTTCGAAGCGAGTTCGGGCAGTTTGGCGCGCAACTCGGCGATCAACGTGTCGGCGGCGGCGCTGTCGATGCCCTCATAATCGTGGCGTGCATAATAGTTGCGGCCGTGCGTCGCCCAATGCTGGCGAGCGATGTCGGCGACGCTCTCGCGCCGGACGGCGAGGATGTTGAGCCACAGCAGCACGGCCCACAGTCCGTCCTTCTCGCGGACATGGTCGGAGCCGGTGCCGGCGCTTTCCTCGCCGCAGATCGTCGCCATGCCGGCGTCGAGCAGGTTGCCGAAGAATTTCCAGCCGGTCGGCGTCTCGTAGAGCGGGATGCCCAGGGCCTCGGCGACGCGATCGGCGGCGGCGCTGGTCGGCATCGAGCGGGCGATGCCCTTGAGGCCGCCGGCATAGCCGGGCGCGAGCTGCGCGTTGGCGGCGAGCATCGCCAGCGAGTCCGACGGCGTGACGAAGATATGCCGCCCGACGATCAGGTTGCGATCGCCGTCGCCGTCCGAGGCCGCGCCGAAATCGGGCGCGTCGGGCGCCATCATCCGGTCGTAGAGCGCCTTCGCGTGGACGAGGTTGGGATCGGGGTGATGACCGCCGAAATCGGGCAAAGGCACCGCATTCAACACCGCGTCCGGGCCGGCACCCAGCCGTCGGCCGATGATCTCGGCGGCATAAGGCCCGGTGACCGCGCTCATCGCATCGAAGATCACGCGGAAGCCCGATGCGATCAGCGCGCGGATCGCATCGAAATCGAACAAAGTGTCCATCAGCGCGGCATAATCGGCGACGGAATCGATCACCTGGACGGTCATGCCGCCGATCACCGTCTCGCCAATCGTGTCGATGTCGACGTCCGCAGCCTCGATCGTGCGATAGCCGTCGATGACCAGCGAGCGCGCATGGATCGCGTCGGTGACTTTCTCGGGCGCGGGGCCGCCATTGCCGATATTATATTTGATCCCGAAATCCTCGGTCGGACCGCCGGGATTGTGGCTGGCCGAGAGGATGATGCCGCCATAGGCGCCATGGCTGCGGATCACGTGGCTCGCCGCCGGCGTCGAGAGGATGCCGCCTTGCCCGACCAGCACGCGGCCGAAGCCGTTGGCCGCCGCCATCCGCAGCACGACCTGGATCACCTCGCGATTGTAGAAGCGCCCGTCGCCGCCGAGCACGAGCGTGGTGCCGGCGAAATCCTCGAGACTGTCGAAGATCGACTGCACGAAATTCTCGATATAATGCGGCTGCTGGAAATGCCGCACCTTCTTGCGCAGCCCGGACGTGCCCGGCTTCTGGTCGTCGAACGGGGTGGTCGATACGGTCAGGATCATCAAACAACGGGTCCTTCGATGAGCGAGCGATAGAGGGCGGCATAGCGATCGGCGCTGCGGGCCCAGGAGAAATCGGCCTTCATGCCCGCGCGCTGGAGCGCTGCCCAGCGTTCGGGCTGGCGGTGGAGCGCGATCGTCCGGCGGATCGCACCGCGCAAGGCGTCGCCGCTGCCGGGGTCGCAGATCAGGCCGGTGGCGACGCCCGCCATCAAGGCGGCCTCGTTGGCGTCGATCACGGTGTCGCCGAGACCGCCGGTGCGCGCGACGACCGGCACGCAGCCATAGCGCAACGCATAGAGCTGGGTGAGGCCGCACGGCTCGAAACGCGATGGGATCAGGATCGCGTCGGCGCCGGCCTGGAGCAGATGTGAGAGCGCCTCGTCATGGCCGATCACCACGCCCATCCGGCCGCGATGGCGGTCGGCGGTCGCCAGCAGCGACCCTTCGATCGCCTGGTCGCCGCTGCCGAGGAGGGCAAGCCGGCCGCCCGACGCGATCAGATCGTCGATCGCATCGGCCAATATGTCCATGCCCTTCTGCCAGGTCAGCCGGCTGATCACGCAGAAGATCGGCCCGTCGCCCTTGTCGAGCCCGAAGCGCTTTTCGATCGCGCGCCGGTTGCGCACGCGGCCGCTGAGCGAACGCGGGCCATAGCGCGCCGGGATGCCGGCATCGTCGGCCGGATTCCACTGCGCGATGTCGATGCCGTTGAGGATGCCGTGGAGCCGGTCGCGCCGTCCGGCGATCAGCCCGTCGAGCCCCATGCCATAAGCCGGCGTGAGAATCTCCTGGGCATAGGCCGGACTGACTGTCGTGATCGCGTCGGCACATATCAGTCCGGCCTTCAGATAGCCGACGCCGCCATAATATTCGACGCCGTCGACCGCGAAGGCCGCGGCCGGCAGCCCCAGGGCCGGAAAGATCGCGGCGTCATAGCGGCCCTGGAAGGCGAGGTTGTGGATCGTCAGCACGCCCGGCACCGCGCTGGCGCGGCCATGGTGCATATAGGCCAAAGTCAGCGCCGCCTGCCAGTCATGGGCATGGACCAGCGCGGGTGCATAGGCCTTGACCGCGCCCCCGGCGATGTCGGCCGCGACCGCCGCGAGTGCGGCGAAGCGGCGCCAATTGTCGGGCCAGTCGCGGCCGGCCATGTCGCCATAGGCGCCGCCATCGCGCGCGAAGTGGAGCGGGGCATCGAGCACCAGCAGGCGCTGCCCGTCGACGGTCGCACGCAGCACGCGCGCGGCACCGCCGAACAGATCGGGATAGCGGACCACCGCGCGCGGCTTCGCCACCGCGCGCATCACCGCCGGATAGCCGGGCAGCAAGGTGGTCACCCTGATTCCCGATGGCGCGAGCGCGGCGGGAAGCGCGCCGACGACGTCGGCGAGCCCGCCGGTCTTGACCAGCGGGTGCATTTCGGACGCGACGGCGAGCACTTCCATCCGCGATCAGTCCGCCAGCCGATCGATCATCGCCTGCGTGATCAGCACCACGCCCTTGTCGGTGCGACGAAAGCGCCGGGCATCATCCTCGGGATATTCGCCGACGATCAGGCCCGGCGGGATCCTGACCTCGGCATCGACGACGACCTTGTGCAGCCGCGCGCCGCGACCGATCTCGCATTGCGGCATGATCACCGCCTGCGTGATCGACGAATAGCTGTGCGCACGCACCCCGGTGAAGATCAGGCTGCGGTGGAGCGACGAACCCGAGATGATCGTGCCGCCCGCGACCAGCGACGAGACGGCGGCGCCGCGGCGCCCTTCATAATCGTGGACGAACTTGGCCGGCGGCGTGACCTCCGAATAGGTCCAGAGCGGCCAGCTGCGATCGTAGATGTCGAGATGCGGCACGGTATCGGTGAGGTCGATATTGGCTTCCCAATAGGCGTCGATCGTGCCGACATCGCGCCAATAGGCTTCCTGCTCATTCTCGGAGCGGACGCAGCTCGAGGCGAAGCGGTGCGCGACCGCCTTGCCGTGGGTGACGAGATAGGGAATCAGATCACGGCCGAAATCATGCGTCGAGGTCTCGTCGGCGGCGTCGCGGCGCAGCAGCTCGGCGAGGAAGCGCGTACGAAACACATAGATGCCCATCGAGGCGAGCGAGAAATCGGGCTTGTCGGGCATCGCCGGCGGGTCGACGGGCTTCTCGACAAAGTCGATGATACGATCGTCGGCGTCGATATGCATGACGCCGAAACCGCTCGCCTCGCTGCGCGCGACCTCGAGACAGCCGACGGTGACATCGGCGCCGCTGTCGACATGCTGGCGCAGCATCAGTTCATAATCCATCCGGTAGATATGATCGCCCGCGAGAATCACGATATATTCGGGCGCATAGCTGGCGACGATGTCGAGATTCTGGAACACGGCGTCGGCCGTACCCAGATACCATTGCGATTCGGAGACGCGCTGGCTGGCCGGCAGGATGTCGAAGCTCTCATTGCGCTCCGGGCGGAAGAAGTTCCAGCCGCGCTGGAGGTGGCGGATCAGCGAATGCGCCTTGTATTGCGTCGCGACGCCGATCCGGCGGATGCCCGAATTGAGCGCGTTGGAGAGCGCGAAATCGATGATCCGCGCCTTGCCACCGAAATAGACCGCCGGCTTGGCGCGCACATCGGTCAGTTCGTAAAGCCGGCTGCCGCGGCCGCCGGCCAGCACATAGGCCATCGCATCGCGCGCGATCGGGGCGTTCTTCTTCGGGATCATGCGATGTTCCTCTCCGTGCGATGGTGAGTGCTGGTTGCCGTCACCCGCGTCTTCAACCCCTCTACCGCTTGCGGGAGAGGGCGAGGAAGGTCGATCGTGCCCCCGGCACGATCTTGGATTGCCGGGGGCAATCCAACCTTCCTCGACTTGCGCAGCAAGTCAGGGTGAGGGCCTGAGCGGGTCTCGCCCTTCAGGCCCTCACCCTCGCCGCCTGCGGCGGCTTTCCCTTTCCCGCAAGCGGTAGAGGGGAGGAGCAAATGCGACCTCATGGCACATACACCAGCAGCAGCGTCGCCAGCGGCGGCAGCACGATCGACGCCATGCCATCCTCCTCAGCTCGCACCGCGCCGGCATTGCCGATCCCGCTGCCGCCATAATCGGCGGCATCAGTGTTGACGATCTCCCGCCAGATCCCGCCGTGCGGCAGTTTCAGGCGGTAGTCGTGATGCACCTGCGGCGTGAAGTTCGCGATCACCGCGACCGGCGGCGCCCCCTCGGCGCGGCGGACCCAGGCGAACACCGAATTGGCGCGATCGTCGACCACCAGCCATTCGAACCCCGCCGCATCGCAATCGCCCTGGTGCAGCGCCGGGTGGGCACGGCAGACATGATTGAGATCACGGACGACGCGCCGGACACCCTCGTGCGCCGGCAATTCGAGCAGGTGCCAGTCGAGTTGACGCGCCTCGCTCCATTCGCGGCGCTGGGCGAATTCCTGGCCCATGAACAGCAATTTCTTGCCCGGATAGCCCCACATGAACGCATAATACGCGCGCAATGTCGCGAATTTCTGCCAGTCGTCGCCGGCCATCTTGTCGATCAGCGCGCCCTTGCCGTGAACGACTTCGTCATGGCTGAGCGGCAGCACGAAATTCTCGGCGAAGGCATAGGTCAGCCCGAAGGTGATATCGTCATGATGGTGGCGGCGGTGGATCGGATCGCGCGCCAGATAGGTCAGCGTGTCGTGCATGAATCCCATGTTCCACTTGAACCCGAAACCCAGCCCGCCGTCATGCACCGGCCGGCTGACGCCGGGCCACGAGGTCGATTCCTCGGCGATCGTCATCGCCCCCGGATTGGCGCCGTAGACCGCCGCGTTCATCCGCTGGAGAAAGTGCACCGCCTCGAGATTCTCGCGCCCGCCCAACGCGTTGGGCAGCCATTCGCCGGGCTCGCGCGAATAATCGAGATAGAGCATCGACGCGACCGCATCGACGCGCAGCCCGTCGAGATGAAAGCGCTCCAGCCAGTAGAGCGCGTTGTTGATCAGATAGGCGGCGACCTCGCGCCGGCCGAAATTGTAGATCGCGGTCTGCCAGTCGGGGTGGAAGCCCTTGCGCGGATCCTCATGCTCGTAGAGCGCGGTGCCGTCGAACCAGGCGAGGCCGTGCGCGTCGGTGGGGAAATGCGCCGGCACCCAATCGAGAATCACGCCCAGCCCCACGCGGTGGCAACCCTCGACGAAGCGCGCGAAGCCCTCGCCATCGCCGAAGCGCGCGGTCGGCGCGTAAAGGCCGGTGGTCTGGTAACCCCAGCTGGGATCGTAGGGATGTTCGGTGATCGGCAGCAGTTCGATATGGGTGAAGCCCATGTCGGCGACATAGGGGATCAGCTGCTCGGCCATCCGGTCCCAGTTCAGGAATGCACCGTCGGCATCGCGCCGCCACGATCCGGCATGCACCTCGTAGATGATGACCGGCTGGCGCCGCGCATCGGCCATCGCCCAGTGATCGCGATGCGCGCGATCGCCCCAGACATGCGCCAGCGGCGGCGCGACCTTCGAGGCGGTCGCCGGTCGCAATTCGGCGTGGAAGGCGAAAGGATCGGCCTTCAACGGCAGGACGACGCCATCGGCGCCGACGATCTCGAACTTATAGGCTTCACCCGGGCCGACGCCGGGCATGAAGATTTCCCAGATGCCGGTGTCGCGGCGGTGACGCATCACGTGGCGCCGACCGTCCCAGCCGTTGAACCCGCCGACCACCGAGACCCGCCGCGCATTGGGCGCCCACAGCGCGAAATGCGTGCCTTCGGCGCCCTCATGGCGCATCGGATGCGCGCCGAGCTTGTCGAACAGCCTGAGATGCGATCCCTCGCCGATATAATGATCGTCGAGCGGCCCCAGCACCGGGCCATAGCTGTAGGGATCGTCGACCCACCATTCGGCGTCACCGCTGCGGGCGCGATAGCGAAGCGGTGCAATCGTCTTCAGCGCGACTTTGCCCTCGAACACGTCGTCGACATGAACCGGCGAGAGCGCGCCGACATCGGCCCCGAGCGCGAACGCGGTGACCTCGTCGGCACCGGGCACCACGCAGCGCGCGACGAACCCGCCGCTGCCGCGATGCACGCCGAGCACCGCGAACGGATCGCCATGCGTGCCCGCGACGATCGCCTCAGCCTCGCCGGGCTTCAATGCCCCCTCCTCTCACGCCGCGTCGGCTCTATGGCAACACGCTCCAGATCTCGCGCGCATATTGGCGGATCGTGCGATCCGAGGAAAACCAGCCGACCCGCGCGGTGTTGCGGATCGTCTTGGCGTACCATGAAGGCTCGTCGGCCCAAAGCGAATCCACCTGGCGCTGGGCGCTATGATAGGATTCGAAATCGGCCGCGACCATGAACCAGTCATGGTCGCGGATGCCGCCGATCAGCCCGGCATAGCGATCGCGATCGTCGGGCGAGAACACGCCCGAGCCGATCGCGTCGAGCGCCTGCGCCAGTTCGCGCGATCCCTCGATCACCTCGCGCGGCACATAGCCGGCGGCGCGCTTCGCCGCGACCTCGTCGGCGGTCAGGCCGAAGATCATGATATTGTCGTCGCCGACATGATCCTTGATCTCGATATTGGCGCCGTCGAGCGTGCCGATGGTCAACGCGCCGTTGAGCGCGAACTTCATGTTGCCGGTCCCCGACGCCTCCATGCCCGCGGTCGAGATCTGTTCGCTGAGATCGGCCGACGGCATCATCACCTCGGCCAGCGACACGTTGTAATTGGGGATGAAGACGATCTTGAGCAGCCCCTGCGTCGCCGGATCATGATTGATCACGCGGGCGACGTCGTTGGCGAGTTTGATCACCAATTTGGCGTTGTGATAGCTCGGCGCGGCTTTTCCGCCGAACAATTTGACCCGCGGCTGCCAGTCGCGCTCGGGATGCGAGCGGATCTGGTCGTAGAGCGCGACCGCCTCGATGATGTTGAGCAATTGCCGCTTATATTCGTGGATGCGCTTGATCTGGATGTCGAACAAAGCCGACGGATCGATCTTCAGCCCCATCCGCTCGCGCAGCAGATTGGAGAGCGCCGCCTTCTTCGCGCGCTTCACCGCCTTGAACTTCGCCTGGAAGGCGGAATCCTCGGCGAAGGCGTCGAGCGCGACCAGCGCCTCGGCATCGTCGAGGAAGGCGTTGCCGATCGTCTCGCCGAGCAGTCCGGTCAGTTCCGGATTGCACTGCTGGAGCCAGCGGCGCGGGGTGACGCCGTTGGTCTTGTTGTTGATCCGGTCGGGAAACATCTTGTGGAGATCGGCGAACACCGTCTGCTTCATCAATTCGGTGTGCAGCGCGGCGACGCCGTTGACGCTGTGCGACCCGACGAAGGCGAGATTGGCCATCCGCACGCGCCGCTCGCCGCTCTCGTCGATCAGCGAGATCGCCGAGATCGCGGCATCGTCGAGCTTCTTCTCGCGCCGCGCCTGGATCAGCAATTTGGCATTGATCGCATAGACCAGCTGCATGTGGCGGGGCAGCAGCCGTTCGAACAGCGGCACCGGCCAGGTCTCGAGCGCCTCGGGCAGCAGGGTGTGGTTGGTATAGCCGAAGGTCGGCTGGGTCACGCCCCACGCCTCGTCGAACGTCAAGCCGTGCTCGTCCATCAGCAGGCGCATCAGTTCGGCGACCGACACCGCCGGGTGGGTATCGTTGAGCTGGATCGCCGCCTTGTCTGGCAAAGTGCGGATATCGCCGAAATATTGGACGTGGCGGCGGACGATGTCCTGCAGCGAGGCCGACGAGAAGAAATATTCCTGGCGCAGCCGCAGTTCCTGGCCGGCGAGATGCGAGTCGGCCGGATAGAGCACGCGCGCCAGGCTGTCGGCCTTGTTGCTCTCGCGCAGCGCGCCGATGTGATCGCCGGCGTTGAACGCATCGAGCAGGATCGGATCGATCGGCACCGCGGTCCACAGCCGCAAGGTGTTGACCCGCGCGCCGCGCCAGCCGACCACGGGCGTGTCGTAGGCGGTGGCGATCACGCGCTCGCCGGGTTTCCATTCGCGGGCATCGTCGCCGCTGCCATCGGCCGCGGCCGGATCGACGACGCCGCCGAAACCGACCTCGTAGCTCGCCTCGCGCCGCTCGAACTCCCAGGGGTTGCCGTGTGCAAGCCAGGTCTCGGGTAGCTCGACCTGCCAGCCGTCATGGACTTCCTGGCGGAACATGCCGTTCACATAGCGGATGCCATAGCCATAAGCCGGCACGTCGACCGTCGCCATCGATTCCATGAAGCAGGCGGCGAGCCGGCCGAGGCCGCCATTGCCGAGCGCGGCATCGGGTTCGAGCTCGCGGATCAGGTCGAGTTCGACGCCGAGCGACTTCAGCGCCGAACCCAGCGATTCGATCAGCCCGAGGTTCGATGCGGCATCGCGCATCAACCGGCCGATCAGGAATTCGAGGCTGAGATAATAGACGCGCTTGCCGCCTTCCTCATAGGTCTTGTTGGTCGCATCGATCCAGCGGTCGATCGCGCGGTCGCGGATGACGTTGATGACGGCTGCCAGCCAGTCGTGCGGCTTCGCCGCTGCGGCATTCTTGCCGATCCGATAGGTCAGCCGCTCGACGATCTCGGCGGCGAGCACCTCCGGCTCGGTGGTGCGGGGTGCAGGCTTGGGAAGCGGCGCGGCGGCTGTGACCATCGAAATCCCCCATCGGCCCCGAAGCGGAGCCGGAACGATCAGAGCCTTTCGCATGTGCGGAATCAACCGATTCTTGGCGCGCTCGTCAAATGGGTCGGATCGGCCGGCAATTTTCGGTCGGCGCCGGTGATTCGCGCGCGCGGCGATTCAGCGTAGGAGCGGCGCGCGTTCGTGCGCCATGCGGCGGCCGAGGCCGCTCGCCGGCATGCCCCCGACATCGCGCCTCACGCACGATGCCCGATGGCTGGACCGACATGATCCGCCTGTGCTGGCCGACCGACGATTGAGCCGGCGCCGGTCATGCTGTCGTGCAGCGATGAGCCGGGTCTATCGCGGCGCCATCCGGATCCCGCCGTCGAGGCGCACATCCTCGCCGTTGAAATAGCCGCACTCGATCATCGTCAGCGCAAGCCGGGCATATTCGGCCGGCAGCCCGAGGCGCCTGGGGAAAGGGACCGATGCCGCCAGCGCATCGCGCACCGGCTGCGGCAAGGTTCCAAGCAGCGGCGTTTCGAAGATGCCGGGGAGCATCGTGTTGAGGCGGCTTGCCGAGCGCCGTGGCGGTCGCCTTGCCCAGTCCCGAGGCACCGCCGGTGACCACGGCGGCAATCGAAGCATCGAGGTTCATCGGCATCATCTCCTTCGTTCCGCGACGTGATCCGTCAACGGCGTCGCCTGTCGGATCGACTGTCTATATTGAGGGTGATCGCGCATGCCTTCCCGGCGCAAAAGGGAGATCGCGCGTCAGGACGAGGAGCCGATATGCTGAATACCGAAGCCCGCACCGCTTATGGCGAAGATCATGAGATCCTGCGGTCCGAAGTGCGCAAATTCTTCGCGGCCGCGCTGGTCCCCAATCTCGAGCGATGGGAGCAAGAGGGCATCGTCGACCGCGATTTCTGGACCGCCTGCGGCCAGGCCGGGCTGCTCTGTCCGACGATTCCGGAGGCCTATGGCGGCGCCGGCGCCGATTTCCGTTTCAATGCGGTAATCACCGAGGAGCTTGCCTATGCCGGATCGTCCGCCGGCATCACGCTCCATTCGGACATCGTCGCCGACTATATCCTCCATTACGGCACCGAAGCGCAGAAAGCGCACTGGCTGCCGCGGATGATCAGCGGCGAGACCATCACCGCGATCGCGATGACCGAGCCCGGCGCGGGCTCCGACCTTCAGGGCGTGCGCACGACCGCGCTGGCCGATGGCGACGATTATGTCGTCAACGGCTCGAAGACCTATATCACCAACGGCCAGAATGCCGACCTGGTCATCGTCGTCGCCAAGACCGATCCCGGCGGCGGCGCGCGCGGCATCTCGCTGATCCTGGTCGAGGCAGAGCGCGAGGGCTTCGCGCGCGGACGCAATCTCGACAAGATCGGCCAGCACAGCGCCGACACGTCGGAACTGTTCTTCAACGACGTCCGCGTGCCGCGCAGCAATTTGCTGGGCGGCGAGGGCCAGGGCTTCGCCTGCCTGATGAACCAGCTGCCGCAGGAACGGTTGGGGATCGCGCTCATGGCGCAGGGGTCGGCGCAGCGCGCGTTCGACGAGGCGGTGAATTTCACCAAGGACCGCAAGGCGTTCGGCAAGCCGGTGTTCGACTTCCAGAACACGCGCTTCACGCTCGCGGCGCTGGCCGCGAAGCTGCAGGTCGGTTGGGCGCATATCGACTGGGCGCTGACCCGCCACGTCGCCGGCAAGCTGACCGCGGTCGAGGCCTCGGCCGCCAAGCTGTTCCACACCGAACTGCAATGGGAGGTGTGCGACGCGGCGCTGCAGCTCCACGGCGGCGCGGGCTATATGAACGAATATCCGATCGCGCGGCTCTGGCGCGATGCGCGGGTGCAGCGGATCTATGGCGGCACCAGCGAGATCATGCGCGAGGTGATCGGGCGGTCGCTATAAGCGCCCCGCCGCCAGCACCATCGCCGCGCCCTTCTCGGCGATCATCATCGTCGGCGCGTTGGTGTTGCCCGAGGTGATGGTGGGCATCACCGACGCGTCGATCACGCGCAGCCGGTCGATGCCGTGGACGCGCAGCTGCGGATCGACGACGGCGCGCGGCCCGGTGCCCATCGCGGCGGTGCCGACGGGGTGGAAGATGCTGGTCGAGATCGCGCCGACCGCCTCCGCCAGCGCGTCGTCGCTTTCGCAGGCCGGCCCCGGGCGGATCTCGGCGGGGCGATAGGCAGCGAGCGCGGGCTGGCCAACGATGCGGCGGGTGATCCGCACCGCCGCTATCGCGACGGCCAGGTCTTCCGGGTCGGCGAGATAATTGGGGCGGATCGCCGGCGGCGTCGCGGGGTCGGCGGCGGTGATCCGCACGTCGCCGCGGCTCTGCGGCCGCAGATTGCAGACGCTGGCGGTGAAGGCCGGGAACGGATCGAGCGCGGTGCCGAAGCTTTCGAGGCTCAAAGGCTGGACATGATATTGGAGGTTGGGCGTCGCGAAGCGCGGGTCGGAGCGCAGGAACAGGCCGAGCTGGCTGGGCGCCATCGCCATCGGCCCCGAGCGCGCGAGCAGATATTCGAGGCCGATCCGCGCCTTGCCGTGCCACGAGCCGGCGCGGGCGTTGAGCGTCGCGACGCCGTCGACACGCCAGGCGCAGCGGATCTGGAGATGGTCCTGCAGATTCTCGCCGACGCCCGGCAGATGATGGAGCGGAGCGACGCCCAGCGCCGAGAGCCGCCCGCCATCGCCCACGCCTGAGCGCTGGAGGATCGCAGGCGACCCGATCGCGCCGCCCGACAGGATCAGCTCGCCCTCGACCTGCGCGAGCGCGGGGCGGCCCGCGATGCTGAACATCAGGCCGGTCGCCCTGCCCTGCGCGATCACGGCACGATCGACCTCGGCGCCGGTGACGACGCGCAGGTTCGGGCGCTTGCGGGCTGGCCGCAGGAACGCGTCGACCGCGCTCCAGCGCCGCCCGCGCCTTTGGGTGACGTCGAACAGCGCCGACCCTTCATTGTCGCCGCGGTTGAAGTCGTCGGTCGGCGGCACGCCATATTGCGCCGCGGCCGCGCGGAACGCATCGAGCAGGTCCCATCGCAGCCGCTGCCGCTCGACCCGCATCTCGCCGCCGCTGCCGTGGAGGGCGCCGGCACCGCCATGATGATCCTCGGACTTGAAGAACCAGGGCAGGACATCGTCCCAGCCCCAGCCGATATTGCCGGCCTGGCGCCAGCCGTCATAATCCTGCGCCTGGCCGCGGATATAGATCATGCCGTTGATCGACGAGCAGCCGCCGAGCACGCGGCCGCGCGGATAGTTCAAAGCGCGGCCGTTGAGCCCCGGTTCGGACTCGGTCCGGAAGCACCAGTCGGTGCGCGGATTGCCCATGCAATAGAGATAGCCGACCGGGATCCTGATCCAGTGATAATTGTCGTTGCCGCCGGCTTCGAGCAGCAGCACGCGGTTGCGCGGATCGGCGCTCAGCCGGTTGGCGAGCACGCAGCCGGCGGTGCCCGCACCGGCGATGACATAGTCCCAGTTGCCGAAGTCCATCGCGCTCACCGGCAGCTGGCGCGCCTGGCGACATAGTTGCCGACATAGTCGACCTGGCAGACAGTCGCTGCGGGATCGACCGGCTTCGCGAGCAGGATCGAGGCGGCACCATAGACGCAGGACAGGAAGAGCCGCGTCGGTCCGGATCCGCGCACCACCCAGGTCTGGCGCTTCCCGGTCGAGCTGTCGGGGACGAGCGATGCGATCTCCTCGGGCGGGCCGTCGGAGAAGCGCACCGAACTCAGCCGCGCCGACGATCTGCCGTGCGCCTCGATCCGGACGGGCGGGTTGCCGTCGCGGTAGCGTGTGAAGCCGGCCGGATCGCCGGCGGCCAGTGTTGCCGGGCACAGGCCAGGATTGGCGGCGGCTGAGGCGGGAAGTGCTGCGGCAGCGAAGACCGCCGCCAGTGCGACCATCACTTTCAGCGGCATGTCGGACGGGACGGCAGATCGTGGCATCGGGCACCTCTTTGCCGGGTCATTGCATGTCATCTGCACCGCGTTCAATCGCGTATCGTCTTGCGGATGAGCGCGTCGAGCCGGGCCTGGTCGATCTTGGAACCGTGCCGCCGGTCGACCGGGATCGCCGACACCGCGATGATGCGATCGATCCCCAGCGCGAGGCCGGCCGCCCGCCACGCCGCGAGATGCCGGGCGTCGCCCTCGATCGCGAGGACGGCGGTGCCGGCCGCCTGCCCCAGCGCCGCGCGGCGTACGCCGGGCCAGAAGCGCGCCGGTGCCTCGACCTCGAACGGCCAGTGGCCCTCGACGCGGCCGCCGATCCGGCCGCGCAGCCAAAGCCTGCCCTCGGCATCGAAGCGTCCGCCGTCGCCGGTGCGGTGCCAGACGATGCCGTCGGCATCGCGCAGCTTGGTGGTGATGTTGTGGGCGGGATCGAGATAGGATTTCACGACATGGTCGCCAGCGACGAGGATTTCGTCGTCGAGGATTCGGACGCGCGCGGCCTCCGCGAGCGTGCCGGCGAGCAAGCCGGCGCCCGCGCGCATCGCGGCCCAGTCGACCGGTGTCACGTCGGCGGCGTCGCTGTGCGCGATCGGCTCGGCTTCGGTGGAGCCGTAGACCGAGACGATGCGCAGCGCCGGGCTGGCGGCGCGGATGCGTTCGATCAGGTCGGGGAAAACCGGACCGCCGCCCGTGAACAAAGTGTGGACGCCCGCGGGCATACCGCTTTTGGCCAGCGCCTCGGCGATCGCGGGGCTGAGCAGCAGGCGGGTGACGCCGTGGCGTTCGGCGTGCGTGCGGATCGCGGCGCCTTTCGCTTTAGCGGGTGCGCGCAGCGACCAGTTGGGGAGCAAGGAGGTGATGCCCTGTCCGAGATTGGCGACGACGAAGACCGGGAAGGCGACGAGATCGATCTCGCCGTCGCCGGCGATCAGCGGGGCGACGGCGCGATCCTGGGCGGCGAGGAAGCCGTGGCTGCGGACGATCGCCTTGGGGGTGCCGGTGGAGCCCGAGGTGAAGGAGATCAGAGCTGGGTGATCCGGGGGGAGGTGTGCGCAACCCGTGGGTTCGCCGCGACCGCCGCTCTCTCCGTCATCCCGGCGAAAGCCGGGACCCATCAACGCGATGTCACCGGATGAATATTGGAGACATCGCGCGTCATCCTCCAATTCGGAGTTTATGGGTCCCGGCCTTCGCCGGGATGACGGAGGGTGGGCGTTTAACTTCAACGATATATGGCGGATCGCGGGGACCAGCAGCAGCAACCGGTACAGCCCGTTGACCAGCAGCCCGCGCGGGTTGGTCGCCCTCACCGCGTGCTTCAATCCCGCCAGCCCCAGCGCCGGTTCGGGGAACACCGCCACCGCGCCGATCGACCACAAAGCCGCGAGCGCCGTGTAGAGATCGGCGTCGAGACCGACCGCCAGCAGCACGCGGTCGCCGGCGGCCAGACCCTGCTCCGTCCACGCGCGCGCCAGCGCCGCCGCGCGCGCATCGAGGTCGGCGTAGCTGGTCCGGCGCCCGTGGCGGTCGATGATGGCGATCCGCTGGGGGTGCCGCGCGACGCCCGCGGCGAAGTCGGCGAGGATGTTCATGTCGGGGTGCGGCGGCCGAACAAGGTGTAGCGGCGGAAGATGTGGCCCTCGTGCTGCGCGCTGCGCGCCAGCGAGACATTGTCGACGTGCATCAGCGCGTGGACCACGTCGGTGAAGCCGAAATCGCGCGCGCGGGTGTGGAATTCGTGGGCGAGCGCGTGGCCGACGCCGCGGCGCAGGCTGGCATAGGTTTTGAGGATCGCGGTGGTCGGTTTCGCCCCCTGCTGCCAGTCGGGCAGGCCGAACAGGAAGCCGGCGAGATCGCCATCGTCGCCCACGGCGAACAGCACCAGCCGCGGATCGATCGTCGCGAGCAACGGCCGGTACAAGGCGAGGAACGCGTCGCGGTCTATCGCCTTGAAGAACAGCTTGTCGGCGAACGAACCACCCGACAGCGCGAACAGCCGGTCGAGCAAAGCGACGGCGCCCTGCCCGTCCCAGGCGCGGATCGTCACGCCGGCGACGTCGGGCGCCGGCTCGTCATGCGCGGGTACCGGGGCTCGGCTCGACACATAGTCGGTGATACCGGTGAAGCCGGCGGCCATCAGCGCGGCGACGTCGTGCGGCCCCGATTGCGGCTCGAGCGCGAAGGGTGGCGTGCCGTCGCTGGTCGTGACGGTGCGATAGGCGTGCCAGGTGTCGCCATCCATCGGCGCCAGCACCGCGGTCCGGCCGCGATCGGCGAGTTGCGCACAGGCCATCGTCAGCAAGGCCGCGCCGGCGCGGGCATCGTCGATCCGCAGTTCGCCGATCGCCGCCGCGGGCGCGCCATCCCACGCCGGGCCGTCGAGCCAGATCCGGCACGAGGCGCCATCGATGCTCAAATCGAAATCGTTCATCGCATCACCATATGCGTCAAATAGCCGGTCATCGGAACCAGGCTGGCGATGGCGGCCAGCCGCGGCGCGCGCCAGCGTTCGAACCAGCGCACGCGGGCGAGCAGGACCAGCGCCACCAGCGCCAACGACGCGATCGCCAGCCAGGCGAGTCCGTCGAACCAGCGGCCATAGGCCGGGCCGAGCGCGACCAGGACCTGATATAATGCGAAGACGATCGCCAGCGCGATCGGCGCGATCCACCGCCGCCGTCCGGCGACGATCAGGCCATAGCCCAGCGCCATGCCGGCGAGGCTGAGATTATAGAGGTTGATCGCGCTGGTGCCGATCGTCTCGCCGACGAAGAACCAGATCAGCCCGGTCGCGCACAAGGTCGCGATCAGATCGAGGTCGCTATAGACGCTGCGGCACGGCGCGACCTTGCGCGCGATCAGATGCGCCGCGATCACGACGATCGGCAGCAAGGTGCCGTACAGCCCGGCCGCGCCGAGGAAGGTGAAGATCGCGACCACCAAAGCGCGGCTGGCGTGGACGCTGAGCTTGAGCCACGGCGTCAGCAGCGCGATCGCCAGCAAAGCCGCGAAGAACGCCGCCGCCAGCCACGCCAGGTCGACCGGGGCGGCGTTCAGATAGCCCGCGAGGAACAGATGGATGCAGATCGGCACGAACAGATTGTCGAGCCCGCGCCACGATACCGCCTCCACCGTCGCGCCGAACGCGGCGATGGTCAGGCCGAGCATGACGACATTGGCGCGCGGCACCTCGGTCAGCAGCAACAGCATCACCATCGCCAGGATCCAGGTGACGGCGAAGAAGGCGATCACACCCTCCCAGCTCTTGACGCCGCCCTCGATCGCGAAGCGGCGGCGGCCATAGGTGGTGCCGGTCAGCGCCGCCGCCGCGTCGGACAGCGCGATCACCGCGATCGGCAGCGCGTATAGGATGTAGACGTCGCCGGCGCGCAGGAAGACGAAGCCGATCGCCAACGCCAGCCAGATGTCGCCGGCCGACCGCCGCTCGACCGAATGGATCGCCGCGCCGAGCCCCGAGCGGCGCGAGGCGGGCGTGCGCAGCACCAGCATCAGCGCCAGCGCGATCAGGATCAGGGCCACGACCGGCCAGCGCGCGTCGAACAGCAAAGGCAGGGTCAGCGCGTAGAGGCCGATCGCGACATGGACGCATTTGCGCTGGACCTCGGGCGACCAGTCCCAGCGCTGGCCGGTATGGCGGACGAGGGCGATCATGCCGAGGAGGGCGGCGACGGATGCGGCAAGGATGGTCAGCGACTGTGCGACGCTCACCGCACGTCCTCGACGTGCAACGCGCTGTAGAAGAAGGCCTTGTCGCGGGCGGCGAGCGGGGCGGCAATATCGGGCCGCGCGACGACGCGGTCGGCGAACGCTGGCGGCATGCTGCGCGGCGCCATCATGTTCCAGTAAACAAGCCGTGCGCCCGGATTCGAGGCAGTGACGATGCCGCCATAGGCCGCGGCGAAGGCGGGCGGCGACATATATTCAAAGATGTCGGAGAGGTTCCAGCCGTCGACGCGCAAGCCCTGCGTTACCGCCTCGATCGTGCCTTCAACCACCTCCAGCCGCTCGATCCGCGATGCGATCTTCGCATGATGTTCGGGGCGGAAGGCCATGGGCAGCAGCGGTCCGTGGCTGCCGGTCAGGATCCAGCGCAGATAGGGATTGGCGAACGGATCATTGGCGACGAACGCATGATGTATCCGCCGTGCGACATGGTCCGGGACGCTGCCTTCGACATGGTCGAAGAACGCCGGATCGCGGCCGAGCGCGCCCATCGCCCGGCGCGAGAAGAAGGCCTTGAGCAGAAGCCGCCAGCGCCGGTTGTTCCAGCGCCGCGCGAGGAAGTCGGCGCGTTCGGATGCGTTGCGCGGTTCGAACACCGCTTCGACCGTGCGGCGCGCGTGGACCAAGGGCAGCAGCCGCGTGCGGAACAATCGGAAATAGCGCTCGAACTTGCCGATCGCGCCGGCACCGTGGGCGATGATCTGGGGGCGTAGCGCTTCCCAGAAGGCGGCGGTGGCGGGGTCGCAGCGGGCGAGAGCGCGGTCGAGCAGTGCGCCCCGCTGGCGCGAGGGCCTGAAGCCGAGCAGTTCGAGCAGTTCGTGATGATCGAACAGCGGCCAGGCGGCGATCCTGAGCCGGATGCAGGCGATCTGCGCCGCCGACAGATCGACCGCGATCACGCGGGCGGGATCGAGCAGCAGCATCGCGAGCGCGTTGTCGCCGGCGGAGCCGATCGACACGAGCGTGCCGCCGGGCCGTGGGCCGAGGGCTTCGCAGAGGATGTCGGCATCTTCCCAGAGCTGCGCGTAGCGGATCGCGCCGAATGCGGCCTTGGTGGCGATTTCGGTCACCGAAGTTCGTTCCTGAGATGAGGAATCATATGTCCCTCAGCGCCAGGATAGGCACAGGTCTGTGAATCGCGCCGGGTTAAGCCCCTCTCCTTCAGGGGAGGGGTTGGGGTGGGGGCGAGCGAAGCGAGCCTTTGCGCCGTCCCTGATGCGCGACCGTCGATATCGAGCGATGAATCTGACTCCCCCACCCCAACCCCTCCCCTGAAGGGGAGGGGCTTAATAGAGCGTCCCGTTCCGGGGAGGAATGTCACGACCCCACCCGCGTCACCACGCCGCTCGCGCCGTCGACGGTGATCGTCTCGCCATCCTCGATCCAACCGGTCGCGCCCTTCAGCGCCACCACGCACGGGATGCCGAGTTCGCGCGCGACGATCGCCGAGTGCGACAGCAGGCTGCCGCGTTCGACGACGATCGCCGAGGCGCTGGCGAACAGGGCGATCCAGCCGGGATCGGTGTGGCGCGCGACCAATATTTCGCCCGAGGCGATGCTTTCGGTGCGGGGGTCGCGGACGATGCGGGCGATCGCGGTCACGCGGCCGGCGGAGCAGCCGGTGCCCTTGCGTTCGCTGCCCGCCTCGAACGCGACCGGATCGCTGCCGCGCGACTGGGCGGCGAAGGCAGGACCCTCGACGAGGATGCGTTCGGGCGGGTCGTCATGCGCTGCGGCGCGCGCCATTTCGGCGCGGCGCAGGGCGGCGAGGCCGGCGAGATCGGTGCTGGTGGCGAAGCCCTCGATCGCGCCGAGCACCTCCTGGATCGTCAGCAGGAAGACATCGCGCGGATCGTCGATCAGGCCGTGGGCGTGGAACTGGCGGCCGACCGCGAGCAGCAGCCGGCGCGCGCGGCCGAAGATGCGGGTGCGTTCGTAGCGCAGATTCTCGCGGTCGCGGACGCGCGCCTTGGCCCAGCGCAGCATGACCCGCGCGAACCAGCGCCGGAGCGGCCGGCGGCCGAGCGCGGCATCGAGCCGCGCGAACGGATCGCCGGCGCGCAAGGGTGCGGCGGCGCCGGTGCGGGCGGCGGCGGCGATCGCGGCGTGGAGCGTGTGCGGATCCTCGTCGAGCGTGACGCTCTCGAGCTTGAGCTCCTCGGTGCAGCGGTCGCCGAACTCGGCGATATAGGCGGCGAGCCCCGGCGCGAGCACGCTGGCTGCGATCGCTTCATGGTCGTCGGCCTCGAGCGCAGCGATCAGGGCCGGATCGCCGGCGGCCTCGGCGCCCATCGCGCGGATCATCTGCGCGGGCCGCGCCGAGATGATGTCGCCCTGCCCGATCAGCACGTCGTTCTGGATCGCCAGGCCCTCCTCGCCCAGCCATTTTTCGAGCAGCCGGCGCGACGCGCCGAACGCGATCATGCAGAGGAAGTCGTTGACGATCGGCGCGTCCCAGCGATCGAGCAGGTCGCTTTCGATCCGGCGATATTCGGCGGCGAGCGCGGTCGGCGCCATTGTCCGCAGCCGCTCGGGCGTGGTGGCGGCGAGCGCGCGATCGAGCCGGGCGCGGAAGTCGCGGGCGGTGGCGTCGAGCTTGAAACCCTCGCGGACCAGCCCGAAGGCGACGCCGGCGATCCGCCTATATTCGCCGAGCTTCGCCCAGCCGGTCGCGGGGCTGCCGCCGATCTCCGCCATCACCGCATCGGGCAAGGGCGCGCCGACGCCCATCATCACCTCCATGTAGCGGCGGTTGAGGCGATAGCCGGGCAGCAGCGCCAGCGCGCGATACCAGTTGCCGAGATTGTAATAGACCCGGCCGTCGACGCGAACGAGCATGTTCTCGAAGACGGTCCGGTTGTTGCCGACCGTCTCGGCCGGCACGCCGAGCAGGGCGACGAACGCCATATAGACGCGGGCATAGGCGTAGCTGGCGAAGGAGAAGGTCAAGGGCGAGACGATGCCGGGATAGGATTCGACGATGTTGCTGTTGTCGAACACCATGAGTCCGGGGTCGGCGACCGGCACGTCGCGCAGCGTCGAGGTGATCGGGCGCGCCTGCAGCAGGTGCAGCCGGCCGTCGGCGATCGCCCATTCGATGTCCTGCGGCACGTCGAAACGCCGTTCGACCGCGCGGACCAAAGCGACGATCTCGGCGATCGCCGCGGGCGCCAGCAGCGCCGCGTCGCCCGAGCAATCGACCACCGCGGCGTCGGATGTGTCGACCCACCAGGTCGTGCCGTCGATCTCGCCCGCGACCAGCCGGTCGCCGAGTCCGGCGGTGGCGCTGACGACGATCCGGTCGCGCCGCCCGGTCACCGGATCGGCCGAGAAGGCGACGCCGGCGACATCGGCCGGCACCATCCGCTGGACGATCACCGCCGGCGGCTCGCCCATGCCGGCGAGTCCATGTTCGGCGCGATAGGCGGCGATGCCCGCCGCATCGCCCGACGCGGCGACGCGGGCCACGGCCTCCGGCACGTCGGCGCGTGCGACGTTGAGGATCGATTCGAACTGGCCGGCATGGCTGTGCGCAGCGCCATCCTCGTCGAGCCCCGACGAACGCACCGCATAGGGCCCGTCGCCGAGGCCATCGAGCGCCATCGTCAGCATGCCGTCGTCGGGCTGGGCGCCGGCGACGATGACGAAGAAGCGCGGCACGGCGAAGCCGGCGACGAAGAGCTTGCCGAGCATCGCGGCCTTGCCGCCGGCGCGTGGGACCTCGGCGGCCTGGTTCATGGTGAGGATCATGCGGCGAGGCCGATCGGATGGGGCGGGTGGGTATCGACGAAGGGCAAGCGGGCGATGGCGTGGTTGCGTGGCCGGCACCGCCCCCACGGAGGAGCCTGAGCGCCAACATGAAGGCCAGTACTTCCGCGAAGGTGCATGGGCGCTGACTTTGCGCGCCATGCATCACCCCTTCTCGTCATCCCGGCGAAAGCCGGGACCCATAAACGCCGCCATTTCCGGAAAGTCCGAGGATATGGGTCCCGGCTTTCGCCGGGATGACGGTGAGGGTGGAGGATGCCGAGATACTCTCGATTTCCAGATCCCATGGCCCCGATCATCCAGCGATCCACTTCTGCACGAACGGCGCGAAGCCCGCCGCGGCGTAGCAGGCGAACACCCACAGGCCGGCGGCGGTATCGACCTTTGCCTGCCGCTCGGGCGTCGGATCGCGGCGATAGCGCAGGCCGGTGGCGATCGTGGCGGTCGCCGCCAGCGCGCCGATCGTGCCGGTGATCAATGGCGCGCCGGTCGCGAAGCCGACCGCGATGAGCAGGGCCAGCGCCGCGCCGATGCAGACGATCCAGACGGTGCCGGCGCGTGATGCGCCGAGCAGCCCGCTATAGGTCTCGACACCCGGTCGCTCATTGGCGGGCGCCCAGAGCTTGCGGCCGATCTCGAGCACACAGCCATTGGCGAAGCTGAGCGCGAGGAACAGCACCAGCGCCGCCGGCGCGCCGCCGCCGGGCACCCATTCGAAGCCGGTCAAGGTGAAGTCGATCGCCGGCATCACCAGCATGTGCGACACCATGTAAATGAAGGGCCGCGCCTTGAGCCAGACGGGCACGAAGAATTCGAATGCCATCAGCGCCATCCAGCCCCAGGCGAGCGCCAGCGGCAGCAGCAGGCGGACGTCGATCGCAACGCAGGCGGCGATCGCCAGCGGCACCGTCAACAGGCCGAGCCCGACGATCAACCGCAAGGTCACCAGCCCGCGCGGGATCGGCCGTTCGGGGCGGTAAAGGCGATCGTCGTCGCCATCCTTGATCTCGTCGAGCACGCGCAGCTGGAAGAAGAAGAACAAGGTGACGACGAACGCCGCGGCATAGGCATGCCAGCCCGGCGCCGCGCGGCCGGCGAGATGCGCCGACGCGCTGACGCTGGCGGCCGAGAAGATCGCCACCAGGGTGGCGGTGCGCGCCAGCGGGAAGCGCTCGCGCTGATAGAGGTTCAGCCGCGCGAGCAGGCCGAGCCGCATCTCGTCGGCGCGCGCGGCCATCAGCGCCGGCGCGCCAGGCGGTGGTGCGCGCTGGTGAAATCGCCCGCCGCGATCGCCGCCATGATCGAGATCTCGCCGGCCAGACACAGGCTCGCCACCACCTCGGCGAGCGCGGCGGCATGGCCGGGGCCCGCCAGCCCCATCAGCTCGAGCGCGGCGCGCTGCGTCGGCAGGCCGGTGCCGCCGCCGACCGAGCCGACCAGCAGATTGGGCATCGTCACCGCCATGAACAGCCCGCCGTCGCGCCGCTCCATCCGGGTGAAACCGACCGCCGATTCGGCGACGCAGGCGGCGTCCTGCCCGGTGGCGATATAGAAGGCGGCGAGGCCGTTGGCATAATGGCCCTGCGCGCCGATCTGGCCCGACAGCATCGCACCGAGCTGCGCGACGCGGGCATAATCGAGCATGCGGTCGATCGACACGTGCAGGCAGCGTTCGACGAGTGCCTCGGGGATGATGACGCTGGCGGAGACCTTGCGGCCGCGGCCGGTGATCAGGCCGAGATAGGAGGCTTTCTTGTCGCCGGAGAAATTGCCCTCGACGAACCAGCAGCGTGGCTTGACCGGGCAGTGGGCGACGGCCTCGCCGCACAGCGCCTCGGTGGCGATCGTCACCATGTTCTGGCCGGCGGCGTCGCCGGTGGTATAGCGGCAGACGAGGAAGACGATGTCGTTGTCGATGAACGGCTCGATGCTTTCCAGCTTCCCGTGGCGGGTGGTCGCCTCGGCGGCGGCGCGCAGTCGCTCCGCTTCGGCGACGGCCCAGCCGACGAACGCGCCCGCCTCGATCATGTCGGCGAAGACGAAGGCGGGCGCGCGGACGACGCCTTCGGACAGCAAAGCCGCCGCCGCCCCGCCCGAGCGGGTGATGACATCGGCGCCGCGCGCATAGGAGGCGACGAGCGCCGCCTCGGTCGTCGCCAGCGGCACGGTGTAATCGCCCTGCGCGTGCAGGCCATTGATGCGCAGCGGCCCGACCACGCCCATCGGCAGCCGTGCCGTGCCGATCGCATTCTCGATATTGGCGCCATAGGCGTCGAGCGTCGCGAGGGTGGCGGGATCGGCGATCGCTTCATCCGGCCCGCCGCGCTCCTGCCACCAGCCGGCGACATCTTCGGCCGCCGCCGAGCGCCGCACACGGAAGCGCGGCGGCACCGGATCGGTCCGCGGCTGCAGCCGCGACCGCACCCCCGCTTCGGCGGCCAGCCCGCCCAGGCGTTCGAGCATCCGGATCAGTCGCGTCGAAAAGATGGTGATCGTCTCCGTTTGCGCACGGTCTAACGTACCGGGGGTTTACGAGGGGTTCAACGTGGGAGGCTGGTGGCCGGGGTTTCGTTGTGCTGCGCGGGTGGGGCGGGCCTGAGTACGGGAGGACGAATCCCTGTATTTCCCTGTGTTTTGACAGGCCGGGTGAATCATCGGAGCAAAAGGTCCGGGCTCCAAATATGACGCCGCACAGAATGGACTCCCCTCCAGCTCTTGCTGGAGGGGCTGGGGGTGGTTCTTCTTGCTGGCCCACAGAAAGAAAGGGGCTCGCTTCGCTCGCTACCACCCCCGGCCCCTCCACGAAGGCGTGGAGGGGAGCAGAAGCCTGTCCAGACCGGATAGAGTGGTTACAGAATTGACCGATTAGGTGGGTGACAGTTCTCTGTCGGCGATTGGAGATCGCCGATGTCGTGGCAAGAGAGCTGTGCAATGGATGAGAGAATGAAGTTCATC
>Ga0268265_10000224_pt1 | contig 65847 bp, 49 predicted proteins | sample KBSSwiS52_FD_190355 | JGI IMG/M metagenome (GOLD analysis project Ga0268265, IMG submission 190355) | Switchgrass rhizosphere microbial communities from Kellogg Biological Station, Michigan, USA - KBS Switchgrass S5-2 (SPAdes) (version 2) | ecosystem: Host-associated > Plants > Roots >... | reverse complement strand
GAATCCATGTTGCCGGCGGTGATACCGAAGAACAGGTTCGGCTTGCCGAGCCGAGCGAAGTCCTGCGCCGAGCGCCAGTCCGGCTGCGCGATGATGCCGACGCGGAAGCCCTGCTGTTCCAGCACGCGCCCGACGATCGCCATGCCGAAACTCGGATGATCGACGTACGCATCGCCGGTCACGATGATGACGTCGCAACTGTCCCAACCGAGCGCCTCCATCTCCTCCCGTGACATGGGCAGGAACGGGGCGGTCCCGAACCGGGACGCCCAGTATTTGCGGTAGGAGAAGAGTTCGCGGGCGGGCAGCATGGGGCGCGGATGATAAACCTAACCGCCGGTTTTCAGGGCCTTCTTGCGCTGCGCCGCGCTCACGGTGCTCACGTACGGAGAATCCCGATCGAAGAATCGCCAGGGTTTCAGCGCCCAGTCCCCGGCGTAATCCACGCCGATTCGTGCACTGCGAGCCACCCGCGGGCGGCGGTAGGCCGACGGTCGTTCGATCCAGAGGGGTTCCTGCCGCAGGTTGGTGCCGTTGAGCTCTCTATCTATATGCATGGCGCGGCAGAGCAGCCCCGGTCCATGCGTCGTGTCCCCGACCCCGGCCACCGGCTCCAGCGCCCGAATCAGCACCGCATGCGGAACCCCCTCGGCGGCCGTCACGACGTTGAGGCAGTTCCAGAACCCATAGATGAAGTAAACGTAGGCATGCCCCGGCGGCCCGAACATGACTTCGGTGCGCTTGGTGCGGCCGCGGGAGGAATGGGCTGCGAGATCGCGAGGTCCTTTGTAGGCCTCGGTCTCGACGATGCGTCCGACCTGGCGACCGGCGGGACCGGTGTGGACCAGGTGCATGCCGAGGAGTTCGCGCGCGACGAGGAGGGTTTCGCGGGAGTAGAAGGAGAGGGGGAGGACGGTGGCTGACGCAGGCATCGCGGCAGCTCTTATATAAGAGAAGAGAGTCAGGCTAAAGGCTGACTCACTCCACCTTCGGCCAATGCGCCGACACCTGCATCACATCCAACTCCGCCGTCCCCGCCTCCGCATCCAGCGCCTTCACCTTGATGCGCATGAAGTCCAGCGAGCTGCCCTTCTCATAGAAGTACACGATCGAGCTGCGTGGCTCGTCGCCGAGCGCGCGCGGCACGATGAATTCGTTGATCCCCTTCTCCTGCACCAGCGGACCGCAGCTGACGCGCGTGCCGCCGAACGCGATCGCCAGGTGCGCGGAGTCGGCCATCCGCACGACCGACTTCAGCGTGATGCGAAAACGCGCATCGAGCCCTTCGGGCGTTTCGAGAATATCGATGTGCTCGCCCGCGGCCAGTCGCACGATCTTGCGGCGGCGGTCGACACGGTGCGAATCCGACACGCGCACGGTCGGTGCTTCGTTGTAGATGATCTTGCCGGGAGCCGCGGCGGCGCGCAGAGCGAGCTCGGCAGCGGCGCGTTGCCGGTGCAGAAAGCCCATAGCCGCAATCAGGCCAGCCGTGACTGCGACGGCAAGGCACACGATGAGCGGCAGTTGCGCCAGGCTGAGACTGGAATCCATACCAACGAATCCGTGAGCGGCGACCCTACCTGTATCGGCAGCGAGAGGCGTTTCTCGATGTGATCCACCGCCAGTTTCGCGCAACACACACGACGGGCGCGCGGACCTGGGTCACACGCAGACGGCGCCCTTGGAGACATAAGCAATCCCTCGTCTTCGGGGGACCGCGGTTGCGTCGGGCTAGGGCCGGACCTACAGTCTCGCGCTCGATTCTCACCGCACCCGGGAGTGCCCATGTATACCGATTCCCGTCGCGCCCGCTCGGCCGCGCTCGTTCCTTTTTTCATAGTGGCCGCGCTCGCGCTCGGCGCGTGCAAGAAACACGAGCCCGCGCCGGCGCCTGAGCCGCAGTCGCCTGTCTCCCCGGCGGCGAAGACCGCTGCAGGCCAGATCACCGCGGATTACCTCCGTGCACAAATTGCGAAAATCTCCTCGGACGAATTCGAGGGCCGCGCCCCCGCGACTCCCGGCGACACCAAGGCACGGCAGTACATCGTCGAGCAGTTGCAGGACATCGGTTTCACGGCCGGCGGACCGGACAGCACGTGGCAGCAGTCGTTCAACGTCGTCGGTATCACTGCCGAAATGCCGAAGCAGTGGAGCTTCAGCAAGGGCGGCAAGAAGGCGTCCTTCAAGTGGTGGGATCAATACATCGCGGGCAGCGGCGTGCAGACCGAGACGGGCTCGATCAAGAACGCCGAAGTGGTGTTCGTCGGTTACGGCATCCAGGCGCCCGAGTACGGTTGGGACGACTTCAAGGGCCAGGACCTGAAGGGCAAAGTGCTGCTGATGTTGAACAACGATCCGGACTGGGATCCGAATCTGTTCGCCGGCAACACGCGGCTCTACTACGGCCGCTGGGTCTATAAGTATGAGAGCGCTGCGCGCCAGGGCGCCGCGGGCGCGATCATCGTGCACACGACGCCGTCGGCCGGCTACGGTTTCCAGGTCGTGCAGAATTCCTGGAGCGGCGAGCAGGTCGAGACGCCTGCGGAGAATGAGCCGCGCATCCAGGTGAAAGCCTGGATGACCGAGGACGCGTCGCGCGCGCTGGTGAAGCTTGCCGGCCAGGATCTCAACAAGCTCGTCGAGTCGGCGAAGTCGAAGGACTTCCAGCCAGTGCCGCTCGGCATCACCACTTCGCTCGACTTCAAGAACAAGCTCAACAAATCGCAGACGGCGAACGTGTTCGGCATGCTCAAAGGCAGCGACCCGAAGCTGGCGAGCGAGTTCGTGATCTACAGCGCGCATCACGATCATCTCGGCGTCGGCGAGCCGGATGCCAAGGGCGACAAGATCTACAACGGCGCGATGGACAACGCGTCCGGCGTCGCGCAGCTGCTCGCGATCGGCAAGGCGTTCAAGGCGCTGCCGACGCCGCCGAAGCGCTCGATCATGCTGCTGCTGGTCGCCGCGGAAGAGCAGGGCCTGCTCGGCTCGAAGTACTACGCGGAGCATCCGACGATCGAGCCCGGCAAAATCGTGGCGAACATCAACTACGACGGCGGCAACATCTGGGGCCGCACCAAAGACATCATCTTCGTCGGCAAGGGCAAGTCGACGATCGACGAGTACGTCGAGCAGATCGCGAAGGTCCAGGACCGGCACGTCGTGCCGGATCAATTCCCGGATCGCGGCTTCTTCTATCGCTCCGACCAGTTCAGCTTCGCGAAGATCGGCGTGCCCGCGCTGTACCTCGACGCCGGCACCGAGTTCGTCGGCAAGCCGCCGGAGTGGGGCAAGGAAGTGCACGAGGCATACGAGAAGGAGCACTACCACGCGCCATCCGACGAGATCCAGGACAGCTGGAACTACGACGGCATGATCGAGGACGCCGCGCTGGGCTTCTACGTCGGACTGAACGTCGCGAACGCGGCGCAGACGCCGGCGTGGGTGCCGGGCGATGAGTTCGAGGCCGCGAGAAAGACGGCGTTGGAGAAGGTGTCGAAGGAGTAGGATGAAGAGTCGGGCTGAAGCCCGACATCATTGCACCGGCTGAATGATGAATCCCGCCCTCGGAAAGTGCACCGCCACTTCTCCCACCTGCGGATCGCTTCGCTTGATCACCACTTCATAAGTCGACAGCGACAGCAGCTCGCCCACCACCGGATCGCGCCCGCTATCGTCCGGCGTGACCTGCACTCGCATGCCGGTCTTGCGTCCGTACGGATCGTTCGCATCGGCATGCTCTTCAGTCTGCGTCGTTGCTGCCTTGGCGACTGCGAGCGCTTCCTGCGAGCTCATCTCGGTCGGTTGACCATGACCGATGCGCTGCATCCGTTGCATCCACGCGTGCAGTTTCGGCAACTCGCCGAGCGGCGGCGTCGTGCCGTTGACATTGGTCGTGATGAACCAGCACAAGTGATACGCCGAGCAATCGACCGTCGTCGGATGCTCGCCGCACAGGAACGCGCGCCCGTCGACGAGCATCGCTTCGAGCCACGCGAATTGCGGACGCAGCATGTCGACGAGCATCGGCACCGCTTGCTTCAGCCGCTCGAGATTCAGCTCGCGCCCCGAGAACTTCGCGCGATCCTCGGCGAAGCCTTCCGGCAACGTGCGCGGGCTCAAACCGAATGCCAGGCCGACGACCCACGAGAACAACGTGCGATCGAGATAGAAGGACAGCGCATTCGCGGTGCCCGCGTCCGTGCCGCGATACAAGCTCGGCTCGGGAAAGCGGCGCTCGAGCTCGCGCAGGATCAGCTGCGTGTCGCAGTAGATGTCCGCGCCGATCTGCATCACCGGCGTCTTGCGATACCCGCCCGTCAGCGGCATGAGATCCGGCTTCGGCATGATCACGGGAATGATCACCGACCGCCAAGCCAGGCGCTTGATGCCGAGCGCCGTGCGCGCCTTCTCGGCGTATGGCGACAAGGGGTAGTGATGCAGGATGACTTCGCTCATTGCGTCCCCGGAATTTTCAATTCTTGACCGCGTTATTGACCTGTAGGTCGGGCTTCCGCCCGACTGCGCTGCTCCATCGTAGCTGAGATGCCCGTTGGAACGGGGTAAAGTTGGCGCATGAAAGCACTCACGCACATGTCCTTGCTGGCTGCCGCTCTCGCACTGGCATGCACCGCCGCCGCGGCGAAAACTGTCAAACCACCTCTGCACGGCCAGAACTGGGTCGCTGTCACCGGCAAACCTCTCGCTGCGACCGCCGGCGCCGCCACCTTCATCAAAGGCGGCAATGCAGTCGACGCCGCGTGCGCAATGATCGCCGCAACTTCCACGATGTGGGACACGCTCAGCTGGGGCGGCGAGACGCAGGCGCTCATCTATAACCCGCACACCGGCAAGGTCATCGGCGTCAATGCGCTCGGCGCCGCGCCGACGGGCGCCACGCCGGAGTTCTTCAAGAACAAGGGTTACGAATATCCGCCGGAGTTCGGGCCACTCGCCGCTGTTACGCCGGGCACGCCGGGCGGGATCATGGTGATGCTCGCGGAGTACGGGAAGCTGAGCCTCGCCGAAGTGCTCGCGCCGGCAATCGAGATGGCCGACGGCTATCCGATCGAAGCGCAGGCCGCGGATACGATCGAGAAGTTCAAGGACGAGCTGCGCAAGTGGCCGGAGTCGAAGCGGACGTTCCTGGTTCACGATGGCCAGGGAAAGCGTGCCGCGCCGGTGGCCGGAGAAATTTTCCGGCAGCCGGATCTGGCCGTGACGTTGCGCAAGCTGGTGGAGACAGAAGCGCAGGCGCTCAAGGCTGGCAAGAATCGCAAGCAAGCGATCATGGCCGCGTACGACCGCTTCTACAAAGGCGACATCGCTCGCGAGTTCGCGCGCGGTTCGCAGGAAGTCGGTGGGCTGCATACGGCGGAGGATCTCGCGAACTGGCGCGTGTATCTCGAAGAGCCCGTTAGCACGAACTACAAGGGCATCGAGGTCTACAAGCTCACGCACTGGGTGCAGGGCCCGGTGATGCTGCAGACCCTGAACATCCTCGAGAACTTCGATCTCAAGTCGATGGGCTACAACAGCGCGCGCTACATCCACACGGTGTATCAGGCGATGAATCTCGCGTACGCCGATCGCGATTTCTATTACGGCGATTCGCGATTCCCGCCGGAAGAGCCGATTCGCGGTTTGCTCTCCAAGGATTACGCGCGTACGCGCGCGAAGCTGATCAACGAAGACAGCAACAATCCCGATGCGCGACCGGGCGATCCGTATCCGTTCCAGAGCGGCACCAATCCGTTCAAGGAGACGCTCGACCAGTGGCACACGGTGAAAGAGCGTGCCGATAAGCCGAAGCCGGCTCAGTGGAGCCCGACTGCGCTCGCAGAGTTCGATCGCACGTTCCGACTCGGCACGACCAGCGTCGAGGCCGCGGACAAGGAAGGCTGGGTCGTGTCGGTGACGCCGAGCGGCGGCTGGATCCCTGCAGTGATCGCCGGCAAAACCGGTATCGGGATGAGTCAGCGTATGCAGAGCTTCGTGCTCGACGCGGCAGAGAATCCGTTCAACGTCGTCGCGCCCGGCAAGCGGCCGCGTGCGACGCTCACGCCGTCGCTCGCGCTCAAGGACGGCAAGCCGATGCTCGCGTTCGCCGTGCAGGGCGGCGACACGCAGGATCAGAACCTGCTGCAGTTCTTCCTCAACGTCGTGGAGTTCGGCATGACGGTGCAGGAAGCCGCCGAAGCAGCGAACATCACCAGCTACCAGATGCGCGATTCATTCGGTGCGCACGAGTCGTTCCCCGGTCGCGTGACGCTGACGAACTCGATTCCGGAGTGGGTGCGCACCGAGCTGACGCGCAAGGGCTACAAGCTCGAGTTTACGCAGGTGAATTCCGGCCCGATCACAGCGATCTACGTGGATCGCCAGCACGGCTCGTTATGGGGCGCCGCTGCGTATCACGGCGAAGACTATGGCATCGCGTGGTGACTTTCGGATCCGGCACGCGACGCTCGACGACAAGGCCGAGCTCGTCGAACTGATCGCGCGTTCTGCGCGCGAGCTGAGCGCCGGCGACTACACGCCCGCGCAAGTCGAAGGCGCGCTGCGCGGGGCGTTCGGGGTCGACACTCAACTGATTCTGGATCGCACGTATTTCGTCGCCGAAGCCGACGGCAAGCTCGTCGCGTGCGGCGGCTGGAGCAAGCGGCGCACCTTGTTCGGCAGCGATGCACGGTCAGGGCGCGATGAGGCCGAGCTCGATCCGGCCGTCGATGCAGCGAAGATCCGCGCATTCTTCGTCGATCCCGCCTACGCGCGTCGCGGCCTCGGTTCGGCAATTCTCGAACGCTGCGAGTCCGAGGCCCGCGCCCGCGGCTTCCGCCGCTACGAAATGATGGCTACGCTCCCCGGCGCTCGGCTGTACTCACGCTACGGCTACACCGGTACCGAGCGCGTTCACTACGAAGTCCAACCCGGGGTGACGATAGAATTCATCCCGATGACAAAAAACGACGTCGGACCTGCGAACCGGACATGAACCGACGTCCGATTGATGACCTGTAGGGCAGGCTTCAGCCTGACTCTGCAACGCACGGGGGTCCCATGATTCGCTCGACCATGCAGCGCGTTACTCTCTCCAGCAACACCTTACTGGAGCGTGCCGGCAAGATTTATCCGCAATCCGAAGTCGTCAGCCGGATGCCCGACAAGTCTCTGCATCGCTACCGCTTCGCCGACTTCTATCGCCGCTCCCGCCAACTCGCCTCCGCTCTGCTCGCCGCCGGCTTGAAGAAGGGCGACCGTGTCGCGACGCTCAGCTGGAATCACTACGCGCATTTCGAATGCTACTTCGGCATTCCCGCCGCCGGCGGCGTGCTGCACACGCTGAATCTGCGGCTCGCGCCCGACGAGATCGCCTGGATCGCGAATCACGCCGAGGACCGCTTCGTCGTCGTCGACGACGTGCTGCTGCCGCTGCTCGCGAAGTTCAAGGACCAGGTGAAGTTCGAGAAGATCATCGTCGTGCCGCTCACCGGTGCGCCGGTGCAAGCACCGTTCGTCGACTACGAGAAGTTTCTCGCCGACGCGCCGGGCGGCTTCGAGTATCCCGCGCACGACGAAGATGATCCGATCGCGATGTGCTACACCTCTGGCACGACCGGCCGGCCCAAAGGCGTCGTGTACTCGCATCGCTCGATGGTGCTGCACACGCTCGTGGGCAATCAGCCCGACCACTGGAATCTTGCCTCGAAGGACAGCGTGCTGCCCGTGACGCCGATGTTCCACGCGAATTGCTGGGGCATTCCGTACGGCGCGGCGATGATGGGCATCAAGCAGATCTTCCCGGGCCCGCATCTCGGCGCGGCCGACCTCATCGACCTGTTCATGCGCGAGAAGCCGACGTACTCGCTCGGAGTGCCGACGATCTGGATCTCGATCCTGCAACTGCTCGACTCCGAGCCCGAGCGCTATCGCATGCCGCCCAACGTGCGCATGATCGTCGGCGGCTCGGCTGTGCCGGAATCGCTGATTCGCGGCTTCGCGCGGCACGGCGTGAGTGTGTTGCAAGGCTGGGGCATGACGGAGACGAGCCCGCTTGCGAGTGGCGCGTTCGTGAAACCGGAGCTGCAGCACTACAACGAAGAGCAGCGCATCGGTCTCGCGACAACTGCCGGCGTTCCCGCGCCGTTGGTCGATCTGCGCATCATTGGCGAAGGCGACAAAGAGCAGCCGTGGGATGGCAAGAGCGTCGGCGAGATACAGGTTCGCGGCAACTTCATCACCGGCAGCTATCACAATGTCCCGAAGGAGCCCGACAAGTTCACCGCCGACGGTTGGCTGCGCACCGGCGACGTCGCAAGCCTCGACGAGCACGGCTACATCCGCATCGTCGATCGCACGAAGGATCTGATCAAATCAGGCGGCGAGTGGATCAGTTCCGTGGATATGGAGAACGAGCTGATGGGTCATCCGTCAGTCGCTGAAGCCGCAGTGATCGCTGTGCCGGATGAGAAGTGGAGCGAGCGTCCACTCGCGTGCGTCGTGTTCCGTCCCGGCAAGACCGCAACCGCGGACGATCTCCGCACCCATCTCGCTCACAAATTCGCGAAGTGGCAACTCCCCGAACGCTTCGAATTCCTCGACGCCATCCCCCGCACCTCGACCGGCAAGTTCTGGAAAACGAAGCTCCGCGACAAGTACCGAAGCTGAGCCTTTGGCATTTCGTGTGCGCTGCGGGTCGGGCTTCAGCCCGACTGGCCGCAACTGTAATGAACCTTTTCCTCTCGGCCCATCACCTACGCGCACCGATCTCCTTGATCTACGCGGGCCAGGCCCGAGGTTTCTCGATGAAAACGTTCCTCAAGCAGCTGCTCGCTGCTCTCGTTGTTCTTTCAATGGTTGGCTGCACCACGATTCAGCCACTCTCCGTCAACGCCTCCGAACTGTCGCGCACGCTCAAGAAAGGCGACAAGGTCGAAGTCGTGACCGCCAAGGGACAGCAACTGAACTTCAAGGTCGACAGCGTCGATGACTCCGGCCTGCAGGGCGCGGGCCAGCGCGTCGCGTACAACGACATCCAGAGCATCAGTCGCAAGGAGACGGACACGAAGACCACTACCTTGGTCATCCTTGGCGTACTTGCGGCGGGCGCAATTGCAGCAGCCGCCGGTGGTGGTGGCGGCGGCGGCGGTGGCGGCAGCGGTTATTGAGCCTCGCGCTCGATGCGGCAGTGGATGCTCTGCATGTCGCTGTCTTCGGGGTTGTAGTTCGGGTCGTCGGCCGGGAAGGTCTCGGTGGTGATGCGCAACGCGGTGATTTCCTCCAGCGCCCATAGCTTCCCGTAGCCAAAGCCGCCGGAGTTGCTCGAGCCGCCGACCTGAACTGCACGCAACACCTCGGTGCCGCGCGTGGAAATGCCGTGGGCGTAAGGCTCCACGACGCGCGGCAGCCCGCCGTAGCGGAACTCCAGCAGCAAGCGCTTTTGAATGGCCTCGCAGATGATGCTTCGTTGTTCGTTCATATCCCGCGGCCAGGCGGATAGAAGAGGCCGAGACTAGCGGCGAGGGCGGCGGCTGTCTGTCCGTGTATGCCGCGAGGCTGAGGGCACAGCGATGCTGCGTCGTATTATGCTCTCGCCATGGGCCAATACGTCGGCGCGATCGACCAGGGCACGACGAGCACTCGCTTCATCGTCTTCGATAAGCAGGGCGCGATCGTCACTGTCGCGCAAAAAGAGCATCAACAGGTCTATCCGCAGCCCGGCTGGGTCGAGCACTCGGCGGTCGAGATCGCCCGCAATACGGAAGAAGTCATTGCAGCGGCGTTACAAGCCGCGAAGCTCACCGCCCGCGACTTGATCGCGGTCGGCATCACGAACCAGCGCGAGACCACCGTCGTTTGGGATCGCAGCGGCCGGCCGATTCACAACGCGCTCGTCTGGCAGGACACGCGGGTCGATCCGCTCGTCGCGTTCTACTCCGGCGAGGGCGGCAAAGACCGCTTTCGCGCCAGAACCGGCCTGCCGCTCGCCAGCTACTTCAGCGGTCTGAAGCTGAAATGGCTGCTCGACAACGTCGCAGGCGTGCGCCAGCGCGCAGAGGCCGGCGAGCTGATGTTCGGGACGATCGACAGCTGGGTCGTCTGGAACCTGACCGGCGGCGTGCGCGGCGGTCTGCACATCACCGATGTCACGAACGCGAGCCGTACGCAGCTCATGCGCCTGGATTCGCTCGCGTGGGACGACGAAATGCTCAAAGCATTCTTGATCCCGCGCTCGCTGCTGCCGCGCATCGTCTCGTCCAGCGAAGTGTATGGAGAGATCGCGACAGGCCCGCTGCGTGGCGTACCCATCGCCGGCATCCTCGGCGATCAACAAGCCGCACTCGTCGGCCAAACCTGTTTCCGTCCTGGCGAAGCCAAGAACACGTACGGCACCGGCTGTTTCTTGCTGATGAACACCGGCCCGAAGCCGGTTTCGTCTGCGGCCGGGCTGGTTACCACTGTCGCATACCAACTCGGCAAACAACCCGCGCACTACGCGCTCGAAGGCTCGATCGCGATTGCCGGCGCGCTCGTGCAATGGCTGCGCGACAACCTCGCGATGATCGCCAAGAGCAGCGACGTCGAGGATCTCGCAGCCAGCGTTGCAGACAACGGCGATGTCTACATCGTTCCCGCGTTCTCCGGCCTTTACGCGCCATATTGGAAAGACAGCGCCCGCGGCGTCATCGCAGGACTCACGCGCTACGCCACGCGTGCGCACATCGCGCGAGCGGCACTCGAAGCGACCGCCTACCAGACGCGCGATGTGCTGACTGCGATGGAGCAGGACTCGGGCATCAAGCTCAGCGAGCTCCGCGTCGACGGCGGCATGGTGCTGAACGAGTTGCTGATGCAGTTCCAGGCCGACATCCTCGACGTCGCCGTCGTTCGTCCCAAAGTGACTGAGACGACAGCATTGGGCGCCGCGTACGCAGCGGGCTTAGCAACCGGCTACTGGCACAACACCGACGAGCTCACCAAGAACTGGGGCATCGCGAAGCGCTGGACGCCGGCGATGTCGAAAGAACAACGCGGCCGGTTGTACGCGGCGTGGCAGAAGGCCGTCACGCGCTCGTTCGGCTGGGTCGAGTAACTCTCGTAGTCAGTATGGCGACCGCGCAAGCGCAGCTCGACGGCTTCATCGCGAAGTACTCGCCGGACGTCGCAAAGCTCGGGCGCGCGGCGATCGCGCGCATGCGCAAGTTCCTGCCCGCAGCGTATGTGCTCGTGTACGACAACTACAACGCGCTTGCAGTGGGCTTCGCGCCGAGCGAGCGCACTTCCGCCGCCGTATTCTCGATCGTCCTGTATCCGCGCTGGGTGAGCTTGTTTCTGCTGAAAGGCGCGGGGCTGCCCGATCCTCACAAGCGCCTCAGCGGCAGCGGCAGCGTCGTGCGCCACGTCGTCCTCACCGAGATCGCCCTGCTCGACGATCCGCAGATCCGTGAGCTGATGCAGCAAGCCATCGCGCGCTCCGGCGCCTCGTTGCAAGCCGGCAAGCGCGGGCCTATCGTCATCAAGTCGATCTCGGCCCGGCAGCGGCCGCGCCGGCCAGCAACAACAACTAAAGCGAGGGCTCGATCATGAGCGGAGTCAACATCTGGGCCGTGCTGGTCGCGGCGGTCTCGAGTTTCGCGCTCGGCGGACTGTGGTATTCGCCTGTGATGTTCTACAAGGTCTGGAATCGCGAGGCGGGGCGTGGCGAGAATCCTGAGAAGATGAAGCATCCCGGGCGCGTGTTCGGTGTCGCGTTCGTGTTCGCGTTGATCGCTGCGTGGGTGTTCGCGTACTGGCTCGGTCCCAATCCGGAGCTGCGCGACACGCTGATGAAAGGTCTCGCGGCCGGCGCCGGCTTCGTCGCAGCGAGCTTCGGCATCAATTATCAGTTCGCGAACCGCAGCTTCTTGATGTGGGCCATCGACGGCGGCTATCACACCGCGCAGTTCGTGATCTTCGCGCTGGTGCTGTCACTTTGGCCGTGAGCGCCATTCCCGCGGTACTGACGATCGGTTTCATCACCGACAAGAGCATCGTCCTCGGTCTCGATCCGGTAGGCATCGTGCTGCTGGTGATGTCGCTGATGGTCAGCATCGTGACGTTCATGCTCCCGCGCACCAACGTGCTGCTCGGTGCCGTGCACCTGCTGATGTTCCTGGCCTACCTTGTGCTGCTGTTCGAGAGATGAATGAATACCACTCAGAAATATGCAGTTGCGCTGATGTTGCTCGTGCTCGCAGGTTGCGAGAACGAGGCGACTCGGCGTCAACCGATTCCAGTCGTTTTGGCTGACAAAGGTGAACCGGTCACGCTGCACATCCCTCGCGGGTACATTGAAGAGCCAAAGAAGCCCGAAGGTGTCTTGCCCAACGTGATCCTGAGAATTGCGGCGCAGGACTTTTCCGGAACTGCAGCGTTCGCGCCTGAATCCGAAGTTCGTGTGTTGATCGAGCCGACTGCGAGCGCAGTCGATGCTGCACACAAGCTGCACGCGGCGGCCTTGTTAAGGCACAAGTCCGCGGAAGAAGCTCTCGCGAAGTCGGCTGAATTGTCGAAAAAGGGCTTGATTGCGTACACGTACCCGAACGGCAAAGAGGACTCGAAGGCGTACTACCTCAAGTCGAAAAGCGGCGATGTTTTCGTCGAGTGCCGCAGGTCCGTCTGCAAGGCGTTCAAGACGTGGAAGAAGCGAGTGCATCTGCGCTTCGACTACCAACCCGTGCAGACAGCAGATGTCGAGCAGGTGGATGCAGCGGTCGATCGCATGCTGCAATCCTTCGCGCCCGAAGCGAATACAGCTCGATAGATAACGCCAGCTCACTCCTGCCGCGAGATTTCCTGCGTGCGCAGCCACTGCGTGACCATCTTCGAGCGTTCCGCGGAGACGCCGAGGCTGCGCAGCGCGTAGTCCGTCATTTCCAGGGCGAGCTCCAGCTCGCCCATGACGGCGCGGTCCACGCCCTGGCCGATCAAATACGCGAGCTCGCTCGCGCTGTGGGTGCGCACGACGATCGCGATGCGCGGATTGCGCTCGCGGGCCAGCTCGAGAATGCGCCGCGCCTGAAATCCATCGGGCGATGCGATGACCATCAGGCGCGCGTGCTCGATCGCCGCGAGATCCAGCACGCCCGGCGCTGAAGCGTCGCCCTGGATTGCGACCGTGTTTTGCGCGCGTAGATCCTCGACGATGCGTTGATGGTTCTCGATGACCGCGAATTTCAGGCCCTGCGCCTCGAGCGCATGACCGACGACGCTGCCGACGCGTCCGTAACCGACGATCACGGCGTGATTGCGCAAGCCGATTGCCTGAGGGCCCGCCGGCGCCTGCCGCCGATTGCGCCGTTCGAGCAATGCAGTGACTCGCGGATGCCGATCGAGCCAGCGCGTCATCGGCGCGATCATGCCGAACGCAAACGGATTGAACGTGATCGACAGCAGCGCGCCCGCCAGGATCAGATCGCGGGCTTCGGGCGGCATCAGCCCCAGTCCGACGCCGAGCGCGGCGAGGATGAACGAGAACTCGCCGATCTGCGCCAGGCTCGCGGAAATCGTCAGCGCCGTGCGCACCGGGTAGCCGAATGCCAGCACGATCGCAAACGCGGCGAGCGATTTGCCGACGACGATCACGAACAGCACGCCGAGCAGCTCCAGCGGCCGCTCGATGACGACCGACGGGTCGAACAGCATGCCGACCGAGACGAAGAACATGACTGCGAACGCATCCTGCAGCGGCAGCGAGTTTTCCGCGGCCTGATGACTCAGCTCGGTCTCGGCCAGCACGACGCCCGCGAAGAATGCGCCGAGCGCGAAGGAGACGTCGAATAGGTGCGCCGAGCCGTACGCGATGCCGAGTGCGATTGCCAGCACCGCAAGGGTGAACAGCTCGCGCGACCCGGCACGCGCGATCTGGTGCAGGATCCACGGCACGATGCGCCGTCCGCCGACCAGCATCAATGCAACGAATACCGCGACCTTGAGCGAGGTCATTCCCAGGCTGGTCAGCAGGGACCGCGCATCGCTGTCGCCACCCGTCGCGAGCGCGGGCAGGAACACCAATGCGAGCACGGTTGCGAGGTCCTCGACGATCAGCCAGCCGACAGCGATGTGGCCGTTCTCGGTATCGAGCTCGTTGCGTTGTTCGAGCGCCCGCAACAGCACGACAGTGCTCGCGACCGAGAGGGCTAGGCCGAAGACGAGTCCAGCCGACAAGTCCCAGCCCCACCAGCGTGCTAGTCCCCCGCCGACTGCAGTTGCGACAGCGATCTGCGCAATCGCACCGGGCAGCGCGATGCGCCGTACGCGCAGCAGCGTGGCAATCGAGAAATGCAGGCCCACGCCGAACATCAACAGAATGACGCCGATCTCGGCGAGCTCGGATGCCAGATCGGAATCCGCGACGAATCCCGGCGTGAACGGCCCGATCGCGATGCCTGCGACCAGATAACCGACGAGCGGCGGCAAACGCACGCGCGCAGCCGCAAAACCGAAGGCGAGGGCGAGGACGAAGCCGACCGCGATCAGTGCGATGAGTTTGGATTCATGGGGCATGAGCCCGCACTGTAACAAGTGCGTGCGGTAGGCAGGCAACTGAGGATTTATCTAACCAGTGCGATGTCGAGCGGGCGACTGTCGGCGCGGCCGCGATCATCGATTGCACGAACGACATAGTGACCCGAGCCGTGCGGGTTCCACGCCAGCGCAATGCCGGGGGCGCTCGTTCCCACGTAGCTTTCGTCGACGAACCAATGCAGGCGTCGCACCTCGCTGTCCGCATTTGCCGCGAGCGGCACCGCTTCGTCGCCGACGCGTCCGGCGCGGATCGTGTAGGTCGCCGCCGTGACCGGCGATGTGATGTGTGGCGGCGTGCCGCTCGGAAGATCGCGTTGGCAGTCGGCCGCGGGTGGCGGACGACGTCGCGGCATGCCCGCCTGCGCGAACAATTGCAGCAGCTCAGTGGGCCAGTACTCGAACACTTCGGAGCGCGTGTATTGCGGATCGTACGGCGGACAGGCCTGAGTGCCCGTGCGCGTGTCGATCCACACCCGTCGATGAACCTGGCTCACGCGAATCGGCGACACGCCCGGGATGTACCAAGTGCTCGTCGTCTGCGGGCATTCTGCGTTCGGCAGATCGCCGGACGCGCTGCAGACATCGACGTGCTCGAGCCGCGGCGGCTGTCGATAGGCAGGTTCGACCAGCTTTCGGGTCGCGCCGATCGCGTCGACGATACGGAAGAACAGCGGCGCGGCGGCCTGCACGCCGACGAATGCAGGATTGCCGGAGCCATCGAAGTTGCCGACCCACACGACGAGCACGTACGGGCCGAACACGCCCGCGGTCCAAGCATCGCGGAAACCCCACGACGTGCCGGTCTTCCACGCGACCGGGATGTTGCTGCGGCGCTGTGCGAAAGCGTCATCGGGACGCGGCGCCGACCTCAGCATGTCGAGCGTCATGAAGCTGACTTCCTCCGAGAGCAAACGCGGCCCGGGTTCGTAGCGCTCGTCCGCGAGATAGCGTAACGGCCCAAGCCGGCCGCGATTCGCGAGCATCGCGTAGAGCGTCGCGATTTCTTCGGGCGTCACTTCGCCGCCGCCGAGAGTGAGCGCGAGGCCATAGTGGCGCTCGCTCGCCAGATGCGAGACGCCCGCGACTTTCAGAAAGTCATACAGGCTCGGTTGCGTCAGCTGCGCGGACAGCGCGACGGCAGGTACGTTGCGCGAACGTGTGAGCGCTGCCGTCGCGGTGATCGGACCGACGAAGCGACCATCGAAGTTCTCGGGACTGTAGGGACCGAAAGACGTCGGTGCGTCCTTCAGCACGGTCTGCGGATGAATCAGGCCCTGATCCATCGCGAGCGCGTAGATGAAGGGCTTGAGCGCCGAGCCGGGCGAGCGCTTGGCGAGCGTGCCGTTCACCTGGCCGTCGATCGCGGCTGAGTTGAAATCGGCGGAGCCGATCATCGCGCGCACCGACATGTCGCGATAGTCGACGAGCAGCGCGGTGGCGTTGTGAATGCCGGTGCTGTTGCGCTCGCGGATGTAGTTGGCGAGCACGCGTTCGACGAGCGATTGCAGCCGTGAGTCGAGCGTCGTGCGGACCGCGTGCCCGGCATCTCTCTCCAGCACATAGTTCGTGAAGTGCGGGGCGCCGAACGGCAGGTCGCGCATCGAGCCAAACTGCAGCGGCATCGCGACGTGCTGTGCCGAATCCGCCGCTCGCGGATGCTGTTCGATCCAACGCGCGAACAATCGTTGCCGCGCGCTGCGCAACTCGTCGCCTTCGCGCCCGGACGGTGCCCGCCGCGCGGGCGATTGCGGAATCAGCACCAGCGCCAGTGATTCGGCGATGTCGAGCCGCGCGGCGGGCTTGTCGAAGTAGATGAGACTCGCGGCGCCGACGCCCTGGATGTTGCCGCCGTAAGGCATCAGGTTGACGTGCGCTTCCAACAGCTCGCGTTTCGAGTAGCACATCTCCAGCTGCATCGCGCGTACGATCTGTTGCAACTTGCCGCCGACACTGCGCGTGTTCAGCCCATACATCAGCCGGGCGAGCTGCATCGTTATCGTCGAGCCGCCGATGCGCGGCCCGCCGGAATAACTCGACAGCGCCGCACGTGCGAGCGCCGCTGGATTGAACCCCGCATGCTGGTAGAAGTGCTGATCCTCGTGCAGCAGCAAGGCATCGACGAACTCCTGCGGCACCTCGTCGAGCGGCGTCCAGAGTCGAAACTGCTGATCGCTGGCGAGCGTCAGTCGCAGCAGGCGTCCATGCTCGTCGAACACTGCGGTCGAAGAGGAAATACGCGTCGCCAGCGGTTCGCGCGGCGCGAAGCGAATGCCGATCACCGTCGCGGTTGCAACGGCAACGACGGCAAGCAACGCGCCCAGGATCCTCACGGCCGCGACACCTCCAGCTTGCCTGCCGCGGAGCGTCCGACCACGGCGCGGTCGTACATCGCCTCACCGTAGGCAGGCGGTACGACGTAGTTGCCGACGTTGGTCGCCTTGATGCGATAGACGATCTCCGACATGTCCTTGGTCGCGTCGACGTAGAACACGACGCGATCCTCGCGCATGTCGGCGTACTGCAGCCTCGCGTTCTTGCTGCTGACGCAGACCTGGCACGTCCAGCCTGAGGCGTCGCCCTCGTATTCCTCGCCTTCACCTTCTTCTGTGCCGGCTTCGAGTACCAGCGTCTGCGCCTCCTGCGACGGCACCACCAGCTCGAACCCGCCGGGCAGCAGATCGACCAGCGCCATGCTGGAGAGATAGTCGCGATCGATGCTGCGGAATTTCAAATGCACGTCGACCTGCTGGCCCATGCCGAGGGTCGTCAGCGGCTTGCCGCTGCCGTCCGTGTACTCGCGCAGCAGCTCGAAGCCCTGGCGAATGGCCGTCGTCGGCGGCTTGCGATCGAAGCCCGACTGCTCGAGCGTGTAATACGCCTGCAGCTCCGAATTGTTCGTGAAACGCAGCGCTGCAGCCTGCCCGCTGAACTTCGCCTTCGGGAACGTGACCTCTGCGAGCTGGAGCGCTTGCACGCGCTTGTCCTTCAGGACTTCCGCCAGTGCGAGATTGCGTGCGCCGCCTTGCGTCGCTTTCGAGTATGCATCGAGCGCCAGCAATGTCGTGCCCGCCGACAACGAATGGTAGTAGTTGTCGTTCACGCGTTGCGCGAGCGTCAGGAGCGTTTCCTTCGGCACGTCGCGCAGCCGCTCCGGAAAGTGTTTCGCCATGACAAACAGCAACATTGCATCGCGGGTCATCGGATCGTTGTAAGTGTCGTAGCTCGCGCCGAGTCCGAACTTCGTGCGACCGATCAACTGGCCCGCGTCACGATCCTGGCGCATGAGATCCAGGGCGGCCGCCAGCCACGCAGCGGTGAGGTCCTGTTCCCACTGACCGCGGTAGCGTTCTTCCAGTCGCTTGCGAGCTGCTGCGATCTCCGTCGACATCCGCGTTCCCTGCCGCGTGAGCAGGTAGATCGCATATGCAGTCTGTCGCTCGTCTGTCAGGTTGTTGCCGTCGCGCGCTGCGATCGCGCGCAGGAAGACATTGCCGCTCGCAATCAGATCGCCTGGAACGGGCTCGTCGCGCTCCGCCGCTTCGAGCAGGAAGTGCTGCGCGTAGAGCGCTACGAATTCCACGACCTGATCGCTGCCCGGCCACAACTTGTACGCGCCCGCATCGTTCTGACGCGCGCGCAATTCGCTCACGAGCCCGGCAATGTCCGCGCCCGGCTCAGTGCGCACGTAGCCGAATTCCGGCCGATCCTTCAGCAGCATTGCCGGCATCGCCTGGCTGACGATCTGCTCGGTGCACATATAGGGATAGCGCCCGAGATAGCTGATGAAGCCGTGCGCGAATTGCAGCGGGAGCATCGAGGCGCCTGCTTCGAGCGTGCGATAGTGCGGATAGAGCGAACGATCGATGGCGATCTCGCGCTGACCGCGCGGCAACACGCCCGCTTTGACCTGCGTCATGTACGGAGTTGCCGGCCGCACGCTCAGGTCGATGCGTCGCGTCGCGCCGGCTTCGCCCGTTTTCGCGCTGAACGTGAGATTTGCGGCGCCGAGCTCATCGCGCGTGCGCACGCGGAACCGCACCGATCCTTCGTGTCCCTCGGCGATGGTCGCCTGCTGCGTCCGATCGCCGACGACTTCGAGCGCCGGGTCGGTCTGCAGTGACACCGCGACTGTAGCGTTCTGGCCCGAGCCCGCAACGTTGTTCGCCACGCCGACGCTCACGTCGAACTCATCTCCCGGGGTGACGGTCGTCGGCGCGTTCGGCGACAACACGAAGTCGCCGCGCACTACCGTGCGGCCGTCGAAGACTCCGATGCGATCGTTCGCCACCGCCACGGCCATGACGCGCAGCGTGCCGTTGAAGTAGTCCGGCACCACGTATTTCAGCTCGCGCGGAGTTGCGTCCGCCTCGACGATGCCGGACCAGTACGCGACCGGCTTCTCGCCCTTGCGACGGAACGGGTTGAGATGCTTGCCGATCAGGCCTTCCGCATCGCCGCCCGGCGCAGCTGCGAGACCGAGCTGGCGGAAATCCGGCAGGATCAGGTCCAGGATCTGCAGCGTCGACACTTCGAGCGCACGCTTCGCGAAGAAATGGCCCAGCGGATCGGGGGTGCGATAGCTCGCGACCTGCAGGATGCCTTCATCGACTGCGAACAGCACCAGGCGCGACGGCCGCGCGGAGCTGTAGCGGAACCTGACTTCCTGTCCGGGCTTGGTGAGGGCAGGGGACTCGACGGTGACTTGATTGCGTCGCGCATCGACGTCGATCGAGAACGGCTGCACTCCGTAGGACAACGGGCTCGTGTAGATCTCGGGCGAGCCCGCATCGCGCACGAACGTCACCGTGACGTACGCGTTGCCTTCGAGCCCTTCCGGCAGCTGCAGGCGCTGGACCGAGCTCGTCGTCGTGGTCTTGAACCAATGCCACGCGTAAACGCGCTCACGCTCGATCGTGATCAGCCCCGCGCCCGCATACGGCGCGCGGATCGAAAGCTCGATTTCCTCGCCGGGCGCGTAGTCGCGTTTCGACAGCGTCAGCTGCAGCTCGGCGTTCTTCTCCAGGTTGCGTGTGACGTTGCCTTCTCCCGCGACTTGATAGTCGAAGCGCGCCAGGCGCTCGCCCTGCGCATCGCGCACTTCGTAAGCGAAATCACCGGGCGCATCGGTCGCCAGCAGCAGGTCGAAGCCATTGGCGGCGATCGTCAGCGGCTGCTCCCCAAGCGTCGTCTCCTTGCGGCGCGACTCGTACTTGTATGTGCCGTTCTGCTGACGCATGAGCACCGAGACGTAGCGCGTTTCGAGCCGCGCGAGCACGAGCTTGTCGACCGCCGCAGCTCGCGCCTGCGGATTGATTGCGATGAAGTGCACGTTGCGAGTGCCGCCGCGCGACAGGTACTGCAGATCGCCGTCCGCCTTGTAGCCAATCAGGAACGGCATGCTCGACACGAGCTGAGCCGCTTCCGCGGTGACGCCACGACCGCCGTCGGCCTCGAAACCTTGCGCGACGAGATGCATCCGATACGTCGCACGCGCGAAGCGCTGCAGGTTGAGGGCGAGCTTGGCGTCGCCCTGCGCGTTCGTGGTCGTCTCAGCGACCTGCTCCGTGTAACCCTCGCGCGCGTATTGCGGGTCGTAGAACGTGTAGTCCGGGAACGCACGGAACGAAGGAATGCTCGGGTTGAGCGTCAGCTGCGCAGTGATGCGACGGTTCTCGGCCGGCGTCCCGAACAGGTTCTCGAGGTGCACATAGCCTTCCAGCGACTCCGGCGAGACCCAGCCATCGAGCGACTCCGTCGAGAAGCCGGCTTTCATGCGCAAGCGATCCGGTTGGAAGTCGCGCACCTGCACCGTCGTCGAGCCGATCAGATCAGAGTCGTACTGACTGCGCACGATCGATAGCGACAGCGTGTACGTGCCGGTCGGCGAGGTTTTCTTCGTAGCCTGCAGGATTTCGCCGAAGCCGGCGGCACCCGCGAGATACGTCTCGCGTCGCACGACGATGCCGCGCGGATCCGTCACTTCCAGGCGCAGCGGCAAGCGGTCGAGGTCGCCGCTCCAGTCCTGATTGCGCACGATCGCTGCCGCGCGGATCTGCTCGCCCGGCCGGTAGATGCCGCGGTCGGAAAAGATGTAAGCCGCGAGCGCGGCATGGTCAGCGCTGCTTTCCACGCCGCCAACGTCGAAGCGCGAGAAATCCAGCGATCGATCGCGTCCGTCGAGCGGCAGAAACGAGCTGTCACCGCCGCGTCGCGCCAGATACAGCACCGGCGCGCGCTCGTTCTTGAAGCTCCTGAGATCCGGGAAGCGCACATGGCCCGCGCTGTCCGTCGTCTCGCTCAGCGTGGGCAAACCGTTGCGACCGATGATCTCCACGGTCGCGCCCGCCACCGGCGCACCGGTCGCGATCGATTGCACGAACACGTCGTGCGAGCCGTCGACCGAGCGCTTCGTCACCAGCCCGAGATCGGTCACGACCAGCAGACGCGCATCCGACAGCGGACCGGTATTGTTCCAAGGCGTGCCGAATTCCCGTGCCGACGCCTCGTCGCTGTCCCAGGCCTGTGCGCGCACCAGGAAGATGCCGCGTCGGTCGCTGTCATCCGTGTCGAGGAAACTCCCGAGATCGATGGCTTCGTACTGCGCCTTGCCCGGAGGCGCAGGCGGCAGCTCCAGCACGCGCACGAAACGCTCCGCGACATTCGCCGCGTCGAACGACCAGTTCGAAAACAGCGGCGTCGCGAAATTGCCGTTCGACTGCGTGACCAGGTGCTGGAGCTGTCGCGGCAGCAGGCGATTCACTTCGACACGGATCTTGCGGACGTTGCGCGCGAACAGGCTCAGCGTCTTGTCGCCGGACATCGACAGCAGCGAGCCCTGATGCATGATGCTCAGCTCGCGCGGAAATTCCGGCACGCGAACGATGCGCTCGACCGAGTCGCCGAGCCGGTAACCGCCGAACGAGCGCAGGCCCGCATCGATTTTCACGTAGATATAGCGGCCGGGATCAGCCTCGTAGCGCAGGCTGTGCAGCTCGTAGTGATCGCGCTCGCCGGGAATCTGCGTGAGTGGCAGCTGCGCCTCGGTGCGCAGCATTTCCGGCCGCAGATTGCTCGCGTTCCACGGGAACGGCTTGCCGCGATTTCTCTCCTCGAACGGCTTCTGCAGGTTTACATCGGGATGTCGCATCGGCAGCAACCAGGCGTGCACCTTCGCCGGCAGCTCTCTCTCCAGCACTGAGAACGACGTCGTGACCAGCAGCACCTGGTCAGGCTCGTTGCGCTCGTCGCGCACGATGTCGAGCGCGACGTTGGAGATCTTCAGGCTGTTGAGTCCGGGCACATCGACGTTGGTCGCGAGCTCGGCGCGGCTCTCGTTGCCGCCGCGCGCTGCATGCACGCCCGGCGCGATCGCGATGTGCAGGCGACCGGCCTTCGCCGGCACTTCCACCTGGCCGGAGTGGACGTACGCGTTCAGCTTCAGCTTGTCGTAAGTGATGGTGAACGTCGGCGTCGTGAGCTCCTTCTCGATCTTGTCGTTTACGCGCTCGAACATCGCGAGCTTGACGCGCCGCTCGAAACTTTCCGGATCGACCGGATGAGTGAAGGCGATGTTCACCACCGCCTTCTTGTTCGCTGCGACGACCGGGTCCTGGTAGAACTCCGTCGTCGCGACCTTCGCAACGAAGGCGGCGGAATCGAACTCGAAGCGGTAGTCGCGCAGATGCACGTGCCCGGCGGCAAACGTCTTCGACAGTGAAACCTCGAAGTGCTGACCGATAGGCCAGTCGCTCGCCGGCTGGAAGCGCAAGACCTTGTCGTCGTCCCAGGTCCATTGCCCGGCGAGCTGCGGGCTCATCGAGATGCCGGCCTGCTCCGCCGCGACGGCGTGGCCCGCGCGATCGAGCGGCGCAGTGGCCGAGTCGAATCGCAGGAGCAGCGGATTCGGCGGACGCGGCGGATCGCAGGCGTAACAGGTGACCGGCGGTGCAGTGACTGTGAACGTGACTTCGACCGGGCGGGGTCGGTTCTCGTACCAGCGCCAGAGCAGCCCGGCACCCACGACGAGGCCGAGGGCCGCTGCACCGATCAGCGCCGCTCGCTGTGGATTTGCCCGGGCAGCGCTCGCGGTCGCTGCACCACGGACCTGCACGAAGGACGCTGTGCTGGAGACCCACTGCGGCGGCTGCCAGGAAACCCGTCCGAAAGTCGCCCGCAACCCGCGCCGAATCCACTCGCTCGCCGCACCCATAGAAGCCCCTTCTTAGCCGCCCGCACGGCCGCATTTTGGCCGCGGATTGTGCCTAAGAAGGGTTGAACTGTGGCAGGGCGGTGGCGTCAGAGAACCGGTGCGGCTGGCGGTTAGCGGTTGGTGCCGAAATGGGTTACGGTAGCTCCATGACTTCCCTCTTCAATATTCCTGGCGCGCTGCGCAAGGCGAAATGGCTGTTTGCCCTGTCCGTGTCGTTGCTCGCCGCCTGCGGCGGCTCCGAGCCGAAATGCGTGGATCCGGACGAGCCCTACCTGGGTGCGCGGAGCAATCCGCCGCTGCACGTTCCCGACGGCATGACGCAGCCGAACCGTTCCGAAGCGCTGGCGATCCCCGAGGCGAAGAAGGCCGCGAGCTCGGCCGGCCGCACCTCCTGCATCGATCAGCCGCCTTCCTACTTCCGCTCCACGGGCACCGTGGCGCGCTCGCCGGAGGAAGTCGTCGCCAGCTGGGCGCAGGCCTGGGCGAATCGCGAGAGCGACGCAGTGATCGCGCTGTACTCGACGCAGTTCGTCGCGCCGACCGACGCGTCGGGCTCCAAGGAGTGGCTCGAGCAACGCCGCGAGCAGGTCGCGACCGGCCCGGTGCCCGACTCGATGGTGAAAGGGCTGAAGGTCGAGCCGGACGGCGCCGACCGCCGCATCGTGTCGTTCACGCAGCAGTTCGGCGTCAACGCGCTGAAGAAGCAGCTGGTGCTGGTGCGCGAAGCCGGCTCGTGGCGCATCGTCGAGGAGAAAGTCGCCCCCCTGTAGAAATGGGGACCTTCCTCATTTCTCCATGACCTCATGAAGTCGCAAACATCGGCAGTCCATGCCGCGACAGCGCTGCGTCCCGGCGCGGTACGCGACGCGATCATCGATCGACTGGAGCGCTCGCTCGGCAAGCCGCTGCAGGGCGCGACCCGCCGCGACATCTACGATGCGCTGACTCTCGCCATCCGCGAGGAGCTCGCCGAGCGCTGGATCGCCACCGGCACTCGCGTGAAACGCGCGCGCGTGAAGCGCATCTGCTACCTCTCGATGGAATTCCTGCTCGGCCGCAGCCTGATCAATGCGCTGTCCTCGTTCGAGGACGGGCTGCTGCAAGAGGTTCGCGAAACCGTAGAGTCGCTCGGTCACGACCTCGACCGCCTCGCCGCCGAGGAAGAGGATCCCGGTCTCGGCAACGGCGGCCTCGGGCGCCTCGCCGCCTGCTTCCTCGATTCGCTCGCGACGCTCGGCTACGCAGCGACCGGCTACGGAATCCGCTACGACTACGGCATCTTCACCCAAGTCATCGGCGACGACGGCGCGCAGCGCGAAGTCGCGAGCTCCTGGCTCGGCGTGTACAACCACTGGGAGCGCGGACATGGCGGCGTGCGCTATCGCGTGCGTTTCGGCGGCCGCTGCCACGCCACGCGCGACGACCAGGGTCGCATCCGCTACGAGTGGGTCGATACGCAGGACGTGTGGGCTGTCGGTTACGACCTGCTCATTCCCGGCAATCGCAGCCCGACGGTGAATCACCTGCGCTTGTGGTCGGGCCGCGGCATCACGCCGTTCAAGATCGAAGCGTTCAACGCCGGCAACTACGCCGCCGCCGTTGCCGACCAGATCGAGGCGAAGAATCTCACGCGCGTGCTGTATCCGGACGACTCGACGCCGCAGGGCAAGGAGCTGCGCTTCAAGCAGCAGTATTTCTTCGTGAGCGCTTCGCTCCAGGACATGCTCGCGCAGCATCTCGCGGAGCGGCGCCAGCTCAAGGATCTGTCGCAGGCGATCGCGATCCAGCTCAACGACACGCATCCGGCCATGACGGTCGTCGAGATGATGCGCCTGCTGGTGGACGTCTACGACATGCCGTGGCCGGTCGCATGGAAGATCACCTGCGAGACCTGCAGCTACACCAATCACACGCTGTTGCCCGAGGCGCTCGAGACCTGGCCGATCGCGTTCTTCGAGCGGCTCCTGCCGCGCCACCTGCAGATCGTCTATCAGATCAATCGCGATTTTCTCGAGATCGTCAGCGCACGCTTTCCGAACGATCACGACCGCCGCCGCCGCATGTCGCTGATCCACGAAGAAGGCGACCGGCGCGTGCGCATGGCGTACCTCTCGGTGGTCGGCTCGCATCGCGTCAACGGCGTGGCGAAGCTGCACTCGCGGCTGATGCGCGAGACGATCTTCCACGACTTCGCCGACCTGTGGCCGGAGCGCTTCGTCAATGTCACCAACGGGATTTCGGTGCGCCGCTGGCTGAAGCAGGCCAACACGGGTCTCGCCGACCTGATCACCGAGAAGCTCGGCTCGGCGTGGGAGAACGACCTGGAGGATCTCGAGCGCCTGAAGTGGGCGGTCGACGACCGCGACTTCTGCCAGCGCTTCCGCGCGGTGAAGCGCGCCAACAAGGAGCGGCTCGCGAACACGATTCACCAGCTGCTCGGGATCGACCTGACCGTCGATGCGATGTTCGACGTGCAGGTCAAGCGCATCCACGAGTACAAGCGCCAGCTGCTGAATCTGCTGCACGTCGTCGTGCGCTATCAGCGCATCCTCGACAACCCGGCTGGGCCCATCGTGCCGCGGGTGGTGATGTTCGCCGGCAAAGCCGCGCCGGGTTATCACATGGCGAAGGCGGTCATCAAACTCATCAACAACGTCGCGCAGGTCATCAACACGGACGCGCGCGTCGGCGACAAGCTCAAGGTTTGCTTCCTGCCCGATTACGACGTGTCGCTCGCGCAGGAGATCATGCCGGCCGCGGACTTGTCGGAGCAGATCTCGACGGCCGGCATGGAAGCGTCCGGCACCGGCAACATGAAGCTGGCGCTGAACGGTGCGCTGACCATCGGCACGCTCGACGGCGCGAACATCGAGATTCGCGACGCGGTCGGTGCCGAGAACATTTTCATCTTCGGCTTGACCGCCGAAGAGGTCGTCGCCAGGCGCGCGCAGGGTTACTCACCCTCCGCGCTGCTGGCCGCCAACGCCGAGCTCAAGCGCGCCATCGACCTGATCGAGTCGGGTCACTTCACGCCCCAGAACATCTTCGATTCGAAGGTCGTGACCGACCGGCTGACCTCCGACGGGGAACATTTCCTGGTGTTGGCGGATTTCGACGCCTACTTGGCTGCGCAGCAGCGCGTCGATGCGCTGTTCACGAACCCGGACGAATGGACCCGCAAGTCGGTGATCAACGCGCTGAGCATGGGACCTTTCTCGTCGGATCGCAGCGTGCGGGAGTACGCGGATAACATCTGGGGTATCAAGCCCGTTTTGTAGAATCGCCTCCCATGTCCGACCTCACCGACTTCGATCTCCACCTGTTCGGCGAGGGCAATCACCACCACATCCATCGCAAGCTCGGCGCGCACTCGGTCGTGCGGGACGGCGTGCGTGGCACGCGCTTCGCGGTGTGGGCGCCGAACGCGCGGCGCGTCAGTGTCGTCGGCGACTTCAACCACTGGAACGGGCGCAGTCACGTCATGCGGTTGCGCGGCGGCTCGGGCGTGTGGGAGGCGTTCGTTCCCAACGTCGGTCCCGGTACGCTCTACAAGTTCGAGATGGACAACGCGCACGGTCAGGTGCAGCTCAAATCGGACCCGTACGCATTTCAGATGCAGCTGCGGCCCGACAACGCGTCGATCGTCGCCGACATCGGCGGCTATCACTGGAACGATGCCGAATGGTCGGTGCGCCGCGGAGCGTGGGATCCGCTACGCGCGCCGATCAACATCTATGAGCTGCATCCGGGCTCATGGCGGCGCTCGTGGCATCGCAAGCCGGCGTTCCTCACCTGGGACGAGATCGCCGACCAGCTGATCCCGTACATGCACGACCTCTGCTACACGCACGTCGAGCTGGTCGGCGTCGCCGAGCATCCGTTCGACGGCTCGTGGGGCTACCAGGTGCTCGGGCATTTTGCGCCGACGGCGCGCCACGGCACGCCGCACGACTTCAAGCGCTTCGTCGACCGGCTGCATCAGGCCGGCATCGGCGTGTTCATGGACTGGGTGCCGGCGCACTTTCCGAAGGACGCGCACGGGCTGGCGGAGTTCGATGGCACGCATCTGTACGAGCACGCCGATCCGCGCCTGGGCGAGCACGTCGAGTGGGGCACGAAGATCTTCAACTACGGCCGCCACGAAGTGCGCAACTTCCTGGTCGCCAATGCGATGTTCTGGATCGAGGAGTATCACATCGACGGTCTGCGCGTCGACGCAGTCGCCTCGATGCTGTACCTCGACTATGGCCGCAAGCAGGGCGAATGGACGCCGAACCGCTACGGCGGCCGCGAGAATCTCGAGGCGATCGAATTCCTCAAGCAGTTGAACTGGACCATCGGCCACTATTTCCCGGGCGTGCTGACGATGGCGGAGGAATCCACGGCATTTCCCGGCGTCACGCGGCCGGTGCACCTCGGCGGGCTCGGCTTCCACTTCAAGTGGAACATGGGCTGGATGAACGACACGCTGCGCTACATGGCGTTCGATCCGCTGTATCGGCGCCATCATCACAACCTGATCACGTTCTCGTTCGTGTACGCGTTCTCCGAGCATTTCATCCTGCCGCTGTCGCACGACGAAGTCGTGCACGGCAAGCGCTCGCTGCTCGACAAGATGCCGGGCGACGAGTGGCGCAAGCGCGCCAACTACCGCTTGCTGATCGGCTACCAGATCGCGCACCCGGGCAAGAAACTGATGTTCATGGGCGGCGAGTTCGGCCAGTGGCACGAGTGGCGCGACTACGAGGACCTGGCGTGGGCGGCGCTGGCCCACCCGCATCACCAGGAGTTGCACGCGTGGAATCGCGCGCTCAATCGCCTGTACCGCAATTATCCCGAGCTGCATGCGAGCGAGCACGCGTGGGACGGATTTCGCTGGATCGACCCCGACAACGCGGCCGAGAGCGTGTTCGCGTTCTTGCGCCAGCGCCTGCCCGGAGAAGGCGGAACACAACTCGTCGTCGCGTTCAACCTGACGCCGGTGCCGCGCGACAATTACGTGTTCGGCGTGCCGCAGCCCGGCCGCTATCGCAAGATCCTCGACAGCGATTCGCCCGCCTTCGGCGGCTCCGGCTATTCGCAACAGGGCGAAGTCGAAGCGCAGCAGGAAGGCTGGCGCGATTTTCCGGCGCGGATCGCAGTGACACTGCCGCCGCTCGCGATGGTGGTGTTTGAAAGGGTGTAGGGGGCAGGAAGAAGAAGAGAAGAGTGGACAGGATGAACAGGATGAACAGGATGGCAGGCGAAGAGCAGAAATCCTGATTTTCTCGGTCTCTCACATCCTGTCCATCCTGTTCATCCTGTCAAAAATTCCGGACTCCGGTTGAAATCCGCCCTACACGGATCGCTCGCGATTTGTCACCATCGCACCCCCAATGAACGCACTGCCCTCCGACTTCAGCGCCGCAGCAATGCTGCCTGGCTCACCCGAACCGCTTGGCGCCACGTGGACTGGCGAGGGCGTGAATTTCGCCGTGCACTCCAGTGGTGCGACCAGCATCGACGTCTGCATTTTCGATGCAAGCGGCGAGCACGAGATTCGCAGGCTCACGCTGCCCGAGCGCAGCGACAACGTCTGGCATGGCTTTCTGCCGGCGCCGCACGGTGTGCCTGGCCTCGTGTACGGACTGCGGGCGCACGGGCCCTACGATCCGCCGCACGGTCTGCGCTACAACGGCAGCAAGCTGCTGCTCGATCCGTATGCACGCGCGTTGGCCGGCAAATTCCAGTGGAATCCAGCACTGGTCGGACATGGCGAGAGCGATCGGCCCGATCCCGCGGACAGTGCTCCTTATAACTACAAGGCGCGCGTTATCGACACTGCATTCGACTGGGGCGACGACATCGCGCCCTCCGTACCGTGGCGCGACACAGTCATCTACGAGCTGCACGTCAAGGGTTTCACGAAGCTGCATCCGCTGGTTCCGGAGCGCGAACGCGGCACGTATCTCGGGCTCGCACGGCCTGAAGTGATCGCGTATCTCAAGCAGCTCGGCGTGACTGCCGTGGAGCTGCTGCCGGTGCAGGCATTCATCTCCGAGAGTTTCGTGACGGAGCGCGGGCTCGTGAACTACTGGGGCTACAACCCGCTCGCGTGGTTCGCGCCGGCGCCGCAGTTCGCGCTCGAAGATCCGGTCGCGGAGTTCAAGACGATGGTTAAGGCGCTGCACGCCGCTGGCCTCGAGGTGATCCTCGACGTCGTGTTCAATCACACCGCGGAAGGCAGCGAAACCGGGCCGACGCTCAGCCTGCGCGGCCTCGACAACGCCGAGTACTACTGGCTGGAGCCGAAATCGCTCGCGCAGTACGTCAATCGCGCCGGCACCGGCAATACACTGGCGGTCGGCCACAACGCGATGCGCGACCTGATCATCGACTGCATGCGCTACTGGGTCGAAGAGATGCACGTCGACGGCTTCCGCTTCGATCTCGCGGCGGTACTGGGACGCGACAACGGCCGCTTCCGCACCGATGCGCCGTTCTTCAAGGCGCTGGCCGCGGAGCCTGCCCTGCGCTACGTGAAGCTGATCGCCGAGCCGTGGGACATCGGCGTCGAGGGTTATCAGCTCAGCCGCTTCCCGGCCGGCTGGTCGGAATGGAACGATCTGTATCGCGACACGATGCGCGGCTTCTGGCGCGGCAATCCCGGCATCCTCGGCAACTTCGCCGAGCGCTTCGCCGGCTCCAGCGACCTGTTCCGCGCGACCGGCCGGCGGCCGACCGCGAGCATCAACTATGTCGCGTGTCACGACGGCTTCACGCTGTACGACGCGACGGCGTACAACGACAAGCACAACGAAGCGAATCGCGAAGACAACCGCGACGGCCACAATCACAACCTGAGCTGGAACTGCGGCGTCGAAGGTCCGACCGAGGATCCCACGGTGATGGAGCTGCGCGAGCGCCAGGTGCGCAACCTCATGGCAACGCTGCTGGTCTCGCAGGGCGTGCCTATGCTGCAGGCGGGCGACGAGTTCGGCCGCACGCAGCGAGGCAACAACAATGCGTACTGCCAGGACAACGAGATCAGCTGGATCGATTGGGACCTCGCCAAGCACCGCGTGTGGCTCACTGCATTCGTCCGACAATTGCTCACGTTGCGCAAGCACGCACCCGGTCTGCGACGCGATACCTTCCTCAAGGGCGCGCGGCAGGTCGATCGCGAGCACAAGGACGTGAGCTGGCGCCATCCGCTCGGTCACGAGATGAACGCCGGCGACTGGCACGACGAGAACGCGCGGGCGCTCGGCGTGCTGATCGGCCATGCCTTCGCCGATCCGCATGGAACCCCGAACGGGCATCTCCTGTTTCTATGCAACACCGGCGACACGCCCGTGGACTTTCGCCTGCCGGCGCCGAAGACCAACGCGGTCTGGCAGGTGGTGTTCGATACGGCTCGCTGGCGCGCCAGCGATTTCGGCAAGCGGCTGGCGGCCGGCGAGACATGCGCCGTTTCGTTTCATTCCTGCATGCTGCTCGCGGACGGCGACGCGCCGTTGAGCGTGCGCAGCTTCTCGATGCAAACCTGAGCGAAGATGAACGCGGTTCAGGAACTTGCCAGGCTCTACGGCGTCGCGGCGGCGTATCTCGACTACCGCGAGCAGCCGCGCGAAGTTTCGTTGCAGTCGCAGGCTGCGATCCTCGCGGCGATCGGCGTCGATGCCGCCGATGAGCAGGCTGCCGCCGCCGCAATTCATCAGCACCAGACCGTGCGCTGGACCCGGCTGGTGCCGCCCGTCGTCGTGGTCGAGCGCGGCGAGCCGCTGGTCGTGCCGATCTCGGTGCCGCTCGATCTCGACGCGACCTGGCTCGAATGGCGCATCAGCTTCGAAGACGGCGCGCGGCGCCGGGGCGTCGCGCGGCTCGACAAGCTCAAGGTTCTCGAAGAAGGCAGCGCCGAGGATCGCGCGTATCGCCGCCACTCGCTGACTCTGCCCGATCTGCCGCTCGGCTATCACACGGCTTCGATCGCGTTGGACACCGGGCTCAGCGGTGAGCTGCGGCTGATCGTCGCGCCAGCGCAGTGCTACGAACCGCCCGCCATCACCGCTGGTACACGCGCCTGGGGCATCGCTGCGCAGCTCTATGCGCTGCGCTCGCCGCGCAACTGGGGCATGGGCGATTTTCGCGATCTGCGCGAGCTGATCCGTCACGCCGCGCCGCTCGGCTGCGGCATCGTCGGGCTCAATCCGCTGCACGCGCTGATGCCGGCGAACCCCGCGCACATCAGTCCGTACAGCCCGTCGAACCGGCAGTTTCTCAACGTGCTCTACATCTCGGTGGAGGACGTGCCGGATTTCGCCGAGTGCGACGCGGCTCGCGAGCGCGTCGCGGCCGAAGAATTTCAGTCGACGCTGCGCGGCTTGCGTGCGACGGCGAACGTCGACTACGTCGGTGTCGCGGCTGCGAAGTTCGAAATTCTCAGCCTGCTGTACGCGAGCTTTCGCCGCAACCATCTGGAGCCCGGCAGCGAGCGCGCTCAAGCCTTTCGCAGCTTCCTCGAAATGCAAGGCGAGCCGCTGCGTCTGCATGCCATCTACGATGCGCTCGACGGGCATCTGCGCTTACAAGGTCCGCAATTCTGGGGTTGGCCGAGCTGGCCGGAGGACTATCGCGATCCGACCTCGCTCCTGGTCAACCGCTTCGCGCGCGAGCGCGTAGAGGACGTCGAGTACTTCCTGTATCTGCAGTGGCTCGCGGCCGAGCAGCTGCAGGATGCGCAAGCCACAGCACGCGAGCTCGGCATGAGCATCGGCCTGTACGGCGACGTCGCGGTCGGCGCGAATTCAGCCGGCTCCGAGACGTGGTCGAACCGTCATCTGTATCGGCAGGGCGCATCCGTCGGCGCGCCGCCCGATGCGCTCGCGTTGAAAGGACAGGACTGGGGCATCCCGCCGCAGGATCCCACCGAGCTGCGCGCGCAGCAGTATCAGCCGTTCGTCGGACTGATCCGCAACAACATGCGGTACTTCGCAGCGCTGCGGCTCGATCACGTGATGTCGCTGTACCGTTTGTGGTGGGTGCCGCGCGGCTTGCTGTCGAAGGACGGCACGTACGTGCACTATCCGCTCGAAGACCTGATCGCGATCATGGCGCTGGAGAGCGAGCGCGACGAGTGCCTGGTGATCGGCGAAGACCTCGGCACCGTGCCCGAAGCGATGACGCTCGCGATGGAGCACTACCGCGCCTATCACTACAAAGTGCTGTTGTTCGAGCAGGAGCCGAATGGCCGGTTCAAGCCGCCGGATGCGTATGTGCCGACCGCTCTCGCCGTAGTCACGACGCACGACCTGCCGACGTTGCGCGGCTGGTGGGAAGAGGGCGATCTCACGCTGCGCGAGCAACTCGATCTCTACCCGAGCGCGGATTTCAAGGCGCGGGCGCATGCGGCGCGCGCATCGGAGCGGCGCGAGCTGTTGCTGGCGTTGGTTGCGCAAGGTTTGTGGCACTGGTCGCCGGACCAACCGCTGCCGTCGTATTCGCCGGCGCTGTCGCGCGCGGTGCATGCATATCTCGGTCTTTCGCGCGCCCGCATCGCGATGATCCAGGTCGAGGACCTGATCGGCATGGGCGATCCGGTCAACGTGCCGGGCACGGACACCGAGTATGCGAACTGGCAGCGCAAGGTCACGCAGGACACGGCGGACATCTTCGCCCGTGCAGATGTGCAAGATATTCTCGCGGCGATGGACAGTGCTCGCCGCGGCATCAATCCTAATTCCTGATGGCCAAATTCCTGAGGTCTTCGCATGCACCGCAGCCGTCTCGCCGGATTCATCCTCGACTGCCGGACCGATGACCTGGAGAAAGCCGCGCAGTTCTGGAGTGCGGCGCTTGGCGTGCCACTGAAGCCGGCGGCCGAAGAGGCGAGCCCGATCTATCGGCAGCTGCTGACGGGGCCGAACGATCTGCACATGGAAGTGCAGAAGGTCGAGCACGAAAGCCGCGTGCACATCGACATCGAGACCGACGACATCGAGGCGGAAGCGCGCCGCCTCGAAGCCCTCGGCGCGAAGCGCGTCGGCAACGTCGAAACCTGGTGCGTAATGCAGGCGCCGAGCGGCCAGCGCTTCTGCCTGGTGCGACCGCAGCGGGCCGACTTCAAAGAGCATGCGAACGTCTGGAGGTAGCAGCCGGTTCCCTCGGATCCCCGACGTAACGGTTACAGATCACCGACAGGCCGCGTCAGAGGATCTATCGCGACCGGTTGGGCGTATAGACGACAGCGCAACGCCCACGGGAGGAGCCACCATGCTGTTCAGACTCAGGGATCTGCCAACGTCGATCGTGCGCCCGCGCGTGACCCCCGATCCGCAACGGGCGGCGGAGCTCGAAAAGCGCTTGAAGGAGCTCGCGTACAACCCGGAAAACGGCTTTCATCGCGATCAGCAGCAGGGCCGGCGGGCCGTGCCGCGCCTGGTGCTCGTGCCCAGGTAGAGCTCATCTCACGATCATCCAGACGACGAGCGTGGCGATCGCCACGCCCGTCCATAATCGCCACACCGGAACTCCCCGCATGCCCGCACTTGCAGCGGCGACGTGCTTGCGCCCGCTCAGCATCGGGCTCGTGAGGTCGTTCCGCTCGTAGAACAGATAGAACAGGATCGCGACGGCGTGCAGGGCGGCCAGCACGATCAGCACGTCGAACGACAGCTCGTGTGCCTCGGCGAACGCGCGGCCGCCATCGAAGCTGACGAGATGCGACAACGGCCCGGACTCGAGGCCGTCGATGTCGGTGGCGAACAGCCCGAGCGTCACCTGCCCGACCATCGCCAGTAGCAGCGCGACGACGCTCCAACTGCCGAGCGGGGTGTGACCGATGACGTGCGCGCGTCGTTCGCGCGACAGCTTGAAGTAGTCGAGTACAGCACGCGGCCCGCGCAGGAACTGAGCGAAGCGCGCAGTCGAGCTGCCTGCGAATCCCCAGTAGATGCGAAATACGAGCAGCCCCAGCATCGTGTAGCCGCTGTAGCGATGCCAATCCATGAGCCGCTGCTCGGCGGTCCACCAGGAGATGGCGATACAGAGGGCGAACAGCCAGTGCGTGAGGCGAGTGGGAAGGTCCCAGACGAGGATCGAGCGAGGTTCGGACATGTGCAGCCGAATTCTAGGCCGAAAAAGACAGGGCCCGCGCGCTGCGAGCGGCGGGCCCCGTCGGGACAAGAATTGTCAGCGAGCGATTACTGATTCGGACTCTGCGCGAACCGCAACCGGACCATCGCCCGCTGCGCGACGCGCTCGCCATTGCGCTCCACCGGCTCGAAGCGCCAGCCGCGGATCGCGCGGACTGCCGCGTCGTCGAACACGTCGGCCGGGCTCGCGTTGCGCACTTCGACATCCTCGACCGTGCCGTTCGGCGTCACGGTGAAGGCCAGCTCGACCCAGCCCTCGACGCCACGCTTGCGCGCCTGCTCCGGATACACCGGCTGCACGGTGCGCGTGCGCTTGAGCGAGTTCGCCGACACGATGTTCGTCTGCAGCGCATTCGCCTCGCGCGCGGCGGTGAGATCTTTCTCGGCCTGCGCGATGCCGGCTTCGTTGTAGCGCGCGCCCACGTCGCGAGCGGCAGCGATCAGCTGCTCGGCGCGCGGGAACGCCTTGGCGGCCGTCGCACCCTTGCCGGAGTCGAGCAGACGAGTCGTCAGCTGCTTCGAGAGCTCATCGACTTCGGGACGCGTCGGCGCCGTGTTACGCAGATTGACCAACAGATCGCGAGCGCTGTCGCCCGGCGGATCGATCAGCTTGCCTTCGCTCAGGCGCTGGCGGATGTCGGCAACGAGCGGATCGCTCGCGGCATTCGACGGCGACGTACGGCGCGCCGCCGGCTGCGCCGCGGCGGTGGCCGCCTTGGTCGCGTCGCCCAGCTGACGCTCGACGGCGGCTAGAGCCGCGCTGCCCGAGCCCATCTGGCGCGACACGTTCACGTAGGCCTGCGCTGCCTGCAGGTCGCCCGCGGCCAGCGACTTGCGAGCTTCCTCGGTCGCGAGCGCGGCGAAGTCACGCGACGCCTGCACGACATTCGGATCGGTGGCGTCGAGGCGGCGCGCGTCCTGCAGGGAGTCGCGTGCGCTGCCGTTCGCCGGTGTGATCAGCCTGCCGTTCTGCATGCGGTCGTTGGCCTGGTTGACCAGCGCCTTGACCTTGGCGCCGACTTCGGCGGCCTGGCTCAGCTTGATGCGCTCACGCTCGCGCGCCATCTGCGTGTCGAGGAACGCGAGGCGCGGATGCGCCGGGTCGATGTCGCGCGCCAGCTCGATGTTGCGGCTCGCGTCTTCCAGCTTCTCGGAAGTGAGCGACTGCTCGGCGCGCTCCAGGATCTTGTCGACGACGGAACGGATACCGTCCTTGGCCGCCTGGCTGTTCGGGTCGAGCGCCAAGGCGCTGCGGTAGTAGTCGAGCGCGCTGTCGCCAGCGGGCTCCAGATACTTGGCCTGACCGAACGCTTCCTTCGCGAGCGCCAGCTCGGCCTGGACCGGATCGATCTTTTCGGGCACGCCGCCGGGCTGGCCTGCCGCAGGCGGGGGCTGCTGCGCGACCGGCGGAGGCGTGGGCTCGCCGGTGAACTTGCTGACGCCGAACCAGATGCCGCCGATGACGACGAGCAGGCCGGCAGCCAGCGCGCCGTAGGTGACCAGATAATTCTTCTTCTCGCCGCCGCCCGAGGCGCTGGCCGCGCTCATGCGCTGACCTTGCGCGAGCAGGTCCTGGTGCTGCGTGACCGCGGCTTCCAGCGCCAGGCGCGTCTGGCCGTGCGAAAGAGGCGTGAGCAGGAAGCGGAAGATGCGGCCAGTCGCGGTCAGCTGCATGAGCGCAGAGCTGTCCTCGCGCTTGCCCGCAACGATCACGACCAGCTCGGGGAAGTGCTGAGTCAGCTGCGCCACCATGCCGGCGACGTCGGCCGTGCTCGCTGTATCGGCGACCAGCACACCGGGTTTCAGGTCCGACAGCTTGCCGGCCACGTGATCTAGGTCCGGAGCGGGCGCAACCGCCGTGCCGCGCGGGGCGGCCTTCTTGACGGTTTCGACCAGGTTCGGGTCGCGGCTCAGCACCAGGATCGGCGGGTGATGGGCCTCATCCGCTCCCGTGCGATGCGCGTCGAACTCCAGATTGACCTCTTCGGCCGTGCCGTGTGCCGAACGGGTGTGCTGAGCATTGGCCATAGGAACCCCTCCTTAAGGGGCTTTCATGTTTGCCGTCTAATACTACTTATGCAACATGGAATGACTGAGAACTACATCTGCCTTTTCCAGTCATCGCCCGTGAACCAGGGCGCAAAAACGCGACAGTCGGGCGCTAGCTGTACCGGGTTTAAGCCTAGCTGCCTAGGAGCGAAACGCTGAACCCTTGCCCTGGCACTGCCGGGGGGTGCGGATTTACCGTCAACCCGGTGCGGGCTATATACGGTCCGTGCCATCCCCTGTAACGGATCCCAGCGTCCCCAGTCCCCCGCAACCCGCCGCGCTCACGCACCGGGTTACGGCGCCGTTCGGCGTCCGCGAGGACGCTTTCTACTGGCTCCGCGACGACACGCGCAGCGACCCACAGGTCCTGGCGCATCTGCGCGCCGAGACCGCTTATGCGGACGCAGTCCTGAGGCCCGCTCAGCCGCTGATCGATGTTCTGTATGGCGAGATCGTCGGTCGGATCAAGGAAGACGACTCGAGCGTGCCGGTGCGCTACCGCGGCTATTGGTATGCGAGTCGCTTCGTCAGCGGCGAGCAGTATCAGTTGGTCGTTCGCCGGGCGGACCAGCCTGGCGCGGCCGAAGCCGTACTGCTCGACTGCAACGCGCTCGCCGTCGGCCAGCCGTTCTTTCAGCTCGGCGGATACGAAGCGAGCCCGGACAACAAGCTGCTCGCGTACGCGGAAGATACCGTCGGCCGGCGCCAGTTCCGCATCCGCTTCAAGGACATCGCCAGCGGCGAGCTGCTCGGCGACGTGATCGAGAACGCCGAGCCCGACGTCGCCTGGGCCGACGACAACCGCACGCTGCTGTACGTCGAGAAGGATCCAGTGACGCTGCTGGGCCGGCGCGTGCGCGCGCACGTGCTCGGGACGCCGGTCTCTGCCGACCGGCTCGTGTACGAGGAGCCGGACGAAAGCTTCGATCTGGTCGTGATGCGCAGCAAGTCGGAGCGGCACCTCTACATCGGCGCGGAAAGCACTACGATTTCCGAATGGCGCTACACGCGTGCCAGCGATGCGTCGCTGACTTTCGCCGTCATCGTGCCGCGCGAGGCCAACCACGAATATCAGGTCGAAGATCTCGACGAGCGCATGCTGATCCGTACCAACTGGCAGGCGGAGAATTTTCGCATCGTGGCTGCGCCGCTCGCTGCTTGCGGCGACCGTGCGCAGTGGCGCGACGTGTTGCCGCACGACAGCCAGGTGTTCCTGCAATCGCTGGAGCTGTTCCGCGACTTTCTTGCCGTGAACGAGCGCTCCGGCGGATTGCTGCGCATCCGCGTGCAGCGCTGGAGCGGCGGCGAGCCGTTCTACATCGCAGCGGACGATCCCACTTACACGATGATGCTCGGCTCGAATCCCGAGCTCGATACCTCGACGCTGCGCTACGTCTACACCTCGCTCACGACGCCGGCGACGACGTACGACTACGACGTGCGCACCGGCGAGCGACAACTGCGCAAGCGCGAGCCGGTGCTCGGCGATTTCGATCCAGCAAATTACACGAGCGAGCTGCTGTGGGCGCCTGCGCGCGACGGCGAGCGCGTGCCCGTGTCGGTCGTTCATAGGAAGGGCGTGACCCACGACGGCTCGGCCCCGCTGTATCTATACGCGTACGGCTCGTATGGGTTGAGCGCGGATCCGGTATTCAGCTCCGCTCGACTGTCGCTGCTCGATCGCGGCTTCGTCTACGCCATCGCGCATGTGCGCGGCGGCCAGGAGCGTGGCCGGCGCTGGTACGAAGCAGGGCGCCTGCACCGCAAGTGGAACACGTTCAACGATTTCATCGACGTCACGGATTTCCTCGTGGCACGCGGCTACGGCGCGCGCGATCGCGTATTTGCCGCGGGCGGCAGCGCCGGCGGGTTGCTCGTAGGCGTGATCGCCAACGTCGCGCCCGAGCGCTATCGCGGGCTGGTCGCGCACGTGCCGTTCGTGGACATTGTCACGACCATGCTGGACGAGTCGATACCGCTCACGACGCTCGAATACGAGGAATGGGGCAACCCGCACGAGCGTCAGCACTACGAATACATGCTCTCGTATTCGCCGTACGACAATGTCCGCGCGCAGGCCTACCCGGCGATGCTGGTGACCACCGGCCTGTGGGACAGCCAGGTGCAGTACTACGAGCCGGCCAAGTGGGTGGCGAAGCTGAGGAGCGCCAACCGCGGCAACCAACCGTTGCTTTTGCACGTTAATCTGGAGGCTGGCCACGGCGGCAAGTCCGGCAGATATGAACGGCTGCGGGAGATCGCGCGAGAATACGGCTTCATCATCAGCCTCAGCGGTGACTCATGAGCCCAAGCCATGAATAATGCCGGTTACATCCTCCTGGCCGACGACAACGCAACCGACGCGGAGTTGACGATCCGCGCGCTCGAAGTCGGCGGCGTCGACGAAAAAATCGTCTGGGTGCAGGACGGCGAGGCGGCGTTGCAGTTCGTGTTCCGCAAAGGCGTGTACGCGCAGCGCGCGCCGGGCAATCCATGCGTCATGTTGCTCGACCTGAACATGCCGAAGGTCGACGGCTTGGAAGTGCTGGCGCAGATCAAGGGCGATCCGCGCACGCGCTCGACGCCGGTGATCATCATGTCATCCTCTGACCAGGAATCGGACATGATGCGCAGCTATGCAGCGTTCGCGAACAGCTATATCGTCAAGCCGATCGACTTCAAAGAGTTCACCGAGCAGGTCGCGCTGCTCGGGCAGTACTGGACCCGCATCAACCGCCCCGGATCTTGACTCATGAACCGCCGACATTTCCTGGGAACCATGGCCATGGCATTGGGCAGCGGCGCGGCCGGCGCAGCGTCATCCGGCGGAGCGCAGCAGGCGCGCGAGATGGTGCAGCGGAAAATTCCGGCCGCGAGCAACGGCGAGAGCGTGCCGGTCATCGGCATGGGAACGTGGAACACGTTCGACGTCGGCGGCGGCGCGAGCGAGCGCGCGCCGCTCCTGAAGGTGCTCGAAGTGTTCTACGCGGCCGGCGCGCGCCTGATCGACAGCTCGCCGATGTACGCCAACGCCGAAAGCGTCACCGGCGACCTGGTGCAGAAGCTCGGCAAGCAAGCGAGCACTTTCTACGCGACCAAGGTGTGGACCAGCGGGCGCGACAAAGGGATCGCGCAGATCGAGCATTCGCTGCGCGCGATGAAGACACCGCGCCTCGATCTTCTACAGATCCACAACCTGGTCGATTGGCGCACGCATGCCGCGACGCTGCGGCAGCTGAAGAGCGACGGCAAGATCCGCTTCGCCGGCGTCACGCACTACACCGTCGGCGCGCACTCCGAGATCGAGGCGGTGCTGCGCGCCGAGCGTTTCGAGTTCGCGCAGTTCAATTATTCCATCGGCACGCGCGCCGCCGAGCAGCGGCTGCTGCCGTATTGCCAGGATCACGGCATCGGCGTGCTCATCAATCGTCCGTTCGAGGAAGGCGGGCTGTTCACGCGCGTGGGCAATCGCAAGCTCCCCGGCTATGCAAAGGAGATCGGCTGCACGAGCTGGGCGCAGGTGTTCCTGAAGTACATCGTTTCGCACCCCGCAGTGACCTGCGTGATTCCCGCGACCTCCCGCCCGGAGCACATGCAGGACAATCTGCAGGCGGGATTCGCACCGGTGCCCGATGCCGCAATGCGCGAACGAATGGCGAAGGACTTCGACAGCAGCAAGTGACACCCGTGTCACTTCCGTGATCCGCGTCTCCTTTACGGGCCTAGAACTCGTCTCAAGCGTGCGAAATAAGCCCCTCATCGGCATACTCCTTGGCCGGTTCCGAGCGTTGCTAAAAGACGCGTAAGCAGCGCCAAAAGACTGACCGTAAGGGCGCCAGCGCGGAGGGAGATCAGAGGCATGGGCGTGATCCTGATTGCATTCGAGCGCGAAGCCGAGCTGAGCGCGCTCGAGCAGCTGCTTGCGGGCCGGGGTCATCGGGTCGTCCGGTCGGGCAATGGCCTGGCCGCGCTGGACGCCGCGCGGCGCGAGCCGCCACATGCAATCGTTTCCGACATCGTGCTGCCGCGCATGGACGGCTTTGCGCTGTGCCGCAAGTGGAAGCAGGACGAGCGCCTGCAGGCCATCCCCTTCGTGTTCTACACCCGCCGCCACGACGATCCGAAGTACGAGCGCTTTGCGCTCGAGCTCGGCGCAGAGCGCTTCCTCGCGCGCTCCGTTCCGCCCGAGACGCTGGTCACGGCGCTCGACGAGCTGCTGGCGAACGTACCCAAGAGCACTGGCGCTGGCGCTGGCAATAGCGCCGGCGGGACGATCCCGCTGCCGACACTCGAAGAGACGGTGATTCAGCGTCCTGTCGGTCTCGACAAGGCGCAGCGCGCCGCTGAAGCCGAGAAGATCGCGCGCATCGCGGAACTCGAGAATGCGACGCGCAAGCAGGCCGCAGAGCTGGAGAAGGTGCAACGCAAGGAAGCCGACGCAGCCGAGCGCGCCCAGCAGGCACATTCGCGCCTGCTCGCACAAATCGAGGAGCTCGAAGCGACCAATCGACGGCTCGCTGCCGGCGAGGCGCGCTTCCGCCGCGTCTTCGAAGCGAATCCGCTGCCGATGTGGATCGCCGATCACGCCACCGGCGGCTTCATCGCCGTCAACGATGCGGCGCTCGCGCTCTATGGCTACAGTCGTGCGGAATTTCTCGCGCTGAAGAGCAGCGCGCTCGAAGCGCCCGATGCGGAGGACGCCGCGCAAGTGGCGCATCAGCGCAAGAACGGCGGCGCGCTCAAGGTTGCGCTGGGCTCGCATCAAATCGAATTCGATGGCCGCAGCGCCGACCTGGTGTCGGCGTACGACCTGACCGAGCAAACTGCAGCCGAGCAGAAGCTGCGCGACGAAGCGGTCAAGGCGCGCGACGAAGCGGTCAAGCTGCGCGACGAAGCGGTCAAGCTGCGCAAGGAGACGGTCAGCGCCCGAACCGTGGTCGAAGCCGCGCCGGATGGTTGCTGGATTCTCGACAGCAACGGCCGCCTGATCGACGTCAACGCCGCGTATTGCCGCATGTCCGGCTACAGCCGCGAAGAGCTGCTCGGCATGAATGCCTCGCAGATCGAAGATCAGAGCACGGGCGAGACGACGATGCGCCTGCAACTCGGCCGCGTGCAGGGCGGCGGACGCTATGAAACCAAGCATCGCTGCCGCGACGGCACTGTGCTCGACGTCGAAGTGAGCGTCGGCGTGATGGAGGCAGGTACCGCGGGCGACAACATGGTGCTGATCCGCGACGTGTCGGAGCGCCGCCGCGAGACCGTCGTCCAGCGCGCCAACCAGCGGCAGCTCGAGTTCCTGGTCGATCTGTTCAAGCAGTCCGAAAGCTTCGACGAGTCCGCGATCGTGCGCCGCGTAATCGATCAGGCCGCGGACACGACCGGCAGCCCGCTCGCCTACATATACTTCGTCGATCCCGCGCACAAGACGATTGCGCTCGCCGCGTGGCGCGATCGCAGTCAGCCGCTCGCGACTATGGTGAATGCCGAGCCGCGTCCGCTCGCGCGCGCTGGCCTGTTCACCGAATGCGTCAGAGCGCGTCATCCGACTTCGAGCAACGATCTGACGCGCAAGCCGCAACAGGACGGCTTGCCGGATCTGCAGCGCTATCTCGCAGTGCCGATGATTTCCGGCGATGAGACGGTCGCAGTGCTCGGTGTTGCCAACCGCGAAGCGGGTTACGGCGAAGACGATCAACGAGCGCTGTTGGCGCTCTCCGACGGCGTCTGGCGCGTGTTGCAATCGAAGCGTGCGCACGCCGCGACGCTCGGCTCGCTGCAGCGGACCGACGTTGCCATGCAAGGCATGATCGATTCGATGGTGCGCATGGTCGAGCGCCACGATCCTTATACGGCCGGCTCTTCACGGCGACTTGCTGCGTTGGCCGTTGCGCTGGGTCGCGAAGCCGGGCTCGATGGCGAACGTCAACACGCACTGCGCGTGGCCGCGCTGTTGCACGATGTCGGCAACATCGCTGTGCCGACGACGATTCTTTCCAAGCCTGCGCCGCTCACGGAGACTGAGATCGCGATCATGCGCACGCATGTCGATGAAGGCTGTCAGCTGCTCGCCGAGATCGATTTCGGCGCGCCTATCGCCGACATCATCTACCAGAGCCACGAGCGCTATGACGGCAGCGGTTATCCGCGCGGGTTGAAAGGCGAGGAAATCCTCGTCGAAGCGCGCATCCTCGCGATCGCGGATACGGTCGAAGCCATGTGCTCGCCGCGTCCGTATCGGCCGGCGGCCGGCATGGAAGCAGCCATCGACGTGATCAACAAAGGCGCTGGACGGCTCTACGATCTGCACCTGGTCACGGCCTGCACGCGGCTGGTCCGTCAGCACGGTTTCACGCTGCCCGAATGAGCGAATGCGTGACGTGCGTCACGCATTTCGCGCTCAAGTTTTCCCGCTCATCGTTGACCCTAACTTCCTTGCCGGAATCCACCCGGTTTCGATGCGGGGCTGCCCGATATGTCACGTCGCGTGGCTTCGAGCACACTGCGTTCCGTCGAAACAAGGGCAAAACCGCCGTAAGGCGGTGACGCAAAGCCTCCGGTCCTCCCGACGCGCTGACAGCAGCGCTCGCGGATAGCGGGGTTGCCGCGACGCTTCGCTCTCGAGCGGAGGTTCGCGTGAAGCCGGCCTGACGGACTCCCGTCGCTCCACTTCCCTTGGCTAGACACGAGTGCTCGCTGCACGCACGCGCGTGGCGAGCTTGATCACGGAAGTTTCGAGCGTCCAGAGAGTCCAGATGTTTCACGCGAGAGTTGTCACTGCGCTGTTCCTGCTCGCCGCAGGCATCAGCACGAACGCCCATGCCGCCAATCAGCCACCGACGATTTCCAGCAAACCTCCGAGCTGGGTGTATGTCGGATCTGCGTATTCGTTCCAGCCGACTGTCAGCGATCCGGACAGCACCAGTCTGCGCTTCACGATCGTCAACAAGCCGGCGTGGGCGAGCTTCAGCACGTCGACGGGTCGCCTGTACGGCACGCCGACCGCGGTCGGCTACTGGACCAACATTCGCATCGCGGTCAGCGACGGCACCAGCACGAGCGCGCTGCCCGCCTTCGCGATGCGCGCGACCAGGCGCGACAACACCCCGCCGGTTATTTCCGGCTCGCCGGCGAGCTCCGTCGTCGTCGGCTCGAGCTACGCGTTCCAGCCCACGGCAAGCGACGCGCAAAGCGATCCACTGCGCTTCATCATCACGAATCGGCCGGCGTGGGCGACGTTCGACTCCTCGACCGGCCGCCTGAGCGGCACGCCGACTGCGGCCAATGTCGGCACGTACGCGAACATCGTGATCATGGTCACGGATGACTCGGCAAAAATTTCATTGCCGGCCTTCTCGATCACGGTGTCGAGCTCCACCAATCGCGCGCCGACGATCAACGGCACCGCGCCGGCCGCAGTGACTGCGGGTCAGGTTTACAACTTCCGCCCGAGCGCAGTTGATGCCGATAACAACACGCTGGGTTTCAGCATACAGAACCGCCCTGTGTGGGCGACGTTCAGCAGCGTGACAGGTCAGCTGTCGGGCACGCCGACGTCTGCGCATGTCGGCAGCTATGCGAACGTCCTGATCAGCGTGAGCGATGGCAAGGCAACTGCCGCGCTCGCGCCGTTCGCGATCAGCGTCGCCGCTGCCGCGAACAAAGCGCCGACGATCAGCGGTACCCCCGGTGGAACTGTCAACGCCGGCAATGCGTACACATTCCGGCCGACTGCCACGGACGGCGATAACGACACTCTGAAGTTTTCGATTGCGAATCGTCCGGCATGGGCTTCTTTCAATACCACGACAGGCCAGCTGTCTGGCACGCCCACGGGCGCGGCCACCGGCACGTATTCGAACATCGTCATCACCGTGAGCGATGGCAAAGCAAGCGCTGCGCTCAAGGCGTTCGCGATCACTGTGACCGACGCACAGATTGGCGCGGCTGCGCTGTATTGGGAACCGCCGACGACGAACACCGATGGCTCCGCGCTGACGAATCTCGCCGGCTATCGCATTGCTTACGGCACTTCGGCGACGCAGCTGACGCAGACGATCCAGCTTGCGAACCCGGGTCTGAGCTCATATGTCGTCGAGAATCTCGCACCAGGTACTTATTACTTCGCGGTGCGCGCGTACACGAGCAAAGGCGCGGAGAGCGCGGACTCGAACGTGGTGCCGAAGAGCGTGCGATGAGCGCCGGCGCGGTACCGCTTTTATGTGAAGCGTGCGTGTCGCTACGTATGTCTGCTTGCGCAGACATTTGCAGCGACCCGTGCGCTGTTGTTTACTCAATGTCGGTTACTCAAGGGCAAAACCGTCGAAAGACGGTGACGCAAAGCCTCCGGTCCAGAAGCGAGTTTGCACTGGGAAGGGCAAATACGCTGGATAGCGGGGTTGCCGGCTGGAGCCGCGCGCGCGAGCGTGCAAATCCTGCCGTCATTCTGCCGCTAGCCATTCTCGGCTGTGGCTCTGCTCCCTTGCGTGAACGCTGCGTGCGCGGACAACCCGCGCGACGACCAAGCGAAAGGTGGGAGCAATGAACAGTTCAATCGGGTTCGCGACGTGGGTAGCGCGGCATGCTGTCGTGCTGTTGCTGGCAGTCTCGTTGACAGCTTGCAACCAGGAAGAAAAAGAAGATCCGTCGCAACCGGCTGAGCAGCCTACGAACCAGCCTCCGCCACCGCCGCCGGTGAACAGCGCGCCCGAGATTTCCGGCACGCCCGAGCCGGGCGGGCAAGCCGGCAAGCTCTATGCGTTCACTCCGCAGGCGTCGGACGCCGACAACGACTTCCTCGAGTTCACGATCGAGGGCAAGCCGACGTGGATGGCGTTCAACACCGAGACCGGTGCGGCCACGGGTACGCCCACCGACGCCGACGTCGGCGACACTGCGGACATCACGATCAGCGTCACTGATGGCCGCGACACGCGCTCGGTCGGCCCGTTCAGGATCAAGGTCAAGCCGCGCGACGTGCCGCCGACCCAGAACTCGCCGCCGACGATCTCCGGCGTGCCCGCCAACGCAGTGACGATCAATCAGGCGTACAGCTTCCAGCCGAGTGCGAGCGATCCGAACAGCACGGACACGTTGCGCTTCGCGATTTCCGGCCGCCCCTCGTGGGCGAGCTTCAGCACATCGACGGGCCGCCTGAGCGGCACGCCGACGGCGGCGAACATCGGCACGTTCTCGAACATCGTGATCTCGGTGAACGACGGCACGGCCAGCGCCAAGCTGCCGGCGTTCTCGATCCAGGTGCGCGATATCCCGAACCAGGCGCCGACGATCAGCGGCACGCCGGCAGGCAGTGCGACCACGGGCACGGCTTACTCGTTCACGCCGTCGGCGGCCGATGCCGACAAGAACCCGCTGACCTTCGCGATTGCGAACAAGCCGGCGTGGGCGAGCTTCAGCACTTCGACCGGCCGACTCAACGGCACGCCGGCGGCCGGGAACGTCGGTAATTACGGCAACATCATGATCTCCGTCAGCGACGGCCGCGCTTCGGCCTCGCTGCCCGCGTTCGCGATCAACGTGCAGGCGCCGCCGAATCGGGCGCCGACGATCACCGGCACGCCGCCGACCAGCGTCAGTGCCGGCAGTGCCTACTCGTTCACGCCGAGCGCTTCGGACCTCGACAACGACACGCTCGGTTACACCGTCGCGAACAAGCCGGCGTGGGCCGCGTTCGACACGGCGACGGGACGTCTGAGCGGCACGCCGACGAGCCAGAACGTCGGTACGTTCAGCGGCATCGTCATCACTGTCAGCGACGGTAAGACGGGAGGCACGGCTTCGCTCGCGGCGTTCACGATCACTGTCAACGCAGCCCCGAACAACAAGCCGACGATTTCCGGCACGCCCACGACGAGCGTCAACGCCGGTGTGGCCTACAACTTCCAGCCGACGGCTGCGGACGCCGATGGCGACACGCTCACGTACAGCATCCAGAACAAGCCGTCCTGGGCGACGTTCAGCACCACTACCGGCAAGCTGTCTGGCACGACGACTGCGGGTACGTACTCCGGCATCGTGATCTCGGTGACCGACTCCAAGGACACTGCCTCGCTGCAGCCGTTCACCATCACGGTCACGGCGCCGAGCAACGGCAGCGCGACGTTGTCGTGGACGCCCCCGACCCAGAACGACGACGGCTCGACGCTCACCGACCTCGCTGGCTACCGCATCCTGTACGGCACATCCGCGGGTGCGCTGACGCAGACGGTCCAGGTGTCCAACCCCGGTGTCGCGACGTACGTCGTCACCGGCCTGAGCTCGGGCAGCTGGTTCTTCGCGGTGAAGTCCTACAACACGGGTGGTGCAGAAAGCGCTAATTCCACCGTGGTGAGCAAGACGATTCCGTAGGCCGGAGTCAGCCTTTAGCCTGACTCCCTCGTCGGGCTGGTGTTATCCTCGGCCGCTCTTCCGGCGGCCTTGGGTTCCCTCATGAATCGCGCTGTCTGCGTGGGTTTCTGCGTGTGTTTCGCGGCGGCTGTCACAGCCAGTGCCGCGGAACAGAAATCTCAACCGGCCCCCGTTCGCGTGCAGTTCACCGACCTCACGCTCGCCAACGGCCTGCGCGTGCAGCTCGTCGAAGACCATGGGGCGCCGGTAATCGCACTGAACATCGCTTACGACGTCGGCTCGCGCAACGAACGACCGGGGCGCACCGGCTTCGCGCACCTGTTCGAGCACATGATGTTCAAGGGCTCGAGCAACGTCGGCGACGGCGAGCACTTCTATCAAGTGTTCTCCAACGGCGGCTCGATGAACGGCACTACCAGCAACGACCTGACGTGGTATTTCGAGACGCTGCCGGCCAACCAGCTCGAGCTGGCGCTGTTCCTCGAGGCGGATCGGATGCGCTCGCTGGAGATCACGCAGGAGAAGCTGGACAACCAGCGCAATGCCGTGCAGGAGGAGCGCCGGCTGCGCGTCGACAATCAGCCCTACGGACGCGCCGACGAGCATTTCGACGAGCTGTTCTACAGCAACTTCGCCTATCAGCACTCGACCATCGGCTCGATGGAAGATCTCAACGCGGCGAGCGTCGCGGACGTCGCGCAGTTCTTCAAGACCTACTACGCGCCGAACAACGCGGTGCTCAGCCTGGTCGGCGACTTCAAGCCGAACGATGCGCTGGCGCTGATCCGCCGCTACTTCGAGGACATTCCGCGACAGGCCGAGCCGCCGCCCGTCGATCTGAGCGAGCCGGAGCAGAAGGCCGAGCGCCGCGAAACGATGAGCGATCCGCTGGCGCGTGCGACTCAGGTGCAGATCGCGTACAAGACGCCGGTCGGCAATTCGCCCGACGTGTATGCGCTGCGCGTGTTGTCGTCGGTGCTGCAGCAGGGCGACAGCTCGCGCCTGTATCAGATCCTCAACAAAGAGAAGGAGCTGGTGGTCGGCATCGGCGGCTTCGTCGACGAGCGCATCGGCCCGGGCGGTCTGTACATCGGCGCCACGGTGCGTCCGGGCAAGAAGGCCGAAGACGTAGAGGCGACCATCTACTCCGAGATCGAGAAACTGCAGCAGCAGCCGATTGCGCAGTGGGAGCTGGAGAAGGCCAAGAACACGACGCGCTTCGGCTACTTGCAGGGCATTCGCAGCGCATCGTCCCGCGCGACGCAGCTCGGCTCGTTCACGGTCAAGTTCAACGACCCGGGCCTGATCAACACGCGAGTCGCGGGCTTCGAGGCCGTGACGCGCGAGGACGTGCAGCGGGTGGCGAAGAAGTACCTGCAGGCAAAGAGTCGCACAGTCCTCGTTACCAATCCCGCGCCGCCGCCGGCGGCCGCGCCCGGCGCGTGAGGCACGCTCGTATGAAACCTCTGATTCGCCTTTTCGGCGGCGCGCTGCTGGCGTGGACCACACTCTGCGCCGCGCAACAGCAGGGCACGCAGGAGTCTCCGGCACCCGAGTCGTTGAAGGGTGTGCAGCTCAAGGGCAAGGCACCCGTCAACCCGCAGACGTTGCGTGTCGTACTGCCGCGCGCGCAGGAGGCGACGCTGTCGAACGGACTGCGCGTCGCTCTGCTGGAAGATCACAAGCTGCCGACGTTCTCGCTGCAGTTGCTGCTGACCGGCGGCGGTCTCGACGATCCGGCGAATCAGCACGGCCTGGCAATGGTCACTGCGTCCCTGTTGCGCGAAGGGACGACAGAACGGACGAGTCGCCAGATCGCGGAGCAGCTCGCGACGCTCGGCGGTGCGTTCTCGGCTTCGGCCTCGCCCTCGTCGGGCGAGACGGGTATCGGTATCGGCGGTCTGAGCGAGAACGCGGACAAGATCCTCGCGATCGCCGCCGATGTCGTGCGCAATCCCGCGTTCCCGGAAGCGGAGCTCGCGAAGTACAAGTCGAGGTTCGTCTCGCAGCTGCAGCAGCAACGTGCGACGCCGGGTTTCGTCGCGCAGGAAGAATTCATGCGCGCTGTGTACGGCACGCATCCTGGCAGCTACGTCGTGCCGCCGGAGAACGTGCTGCGCGACCTGACTCGCGCCGATCTCGTGAGCTATCACAAGGCGCACTACATGCCGAACAACGGCATCGTGCTCGCCTACGGCGACTTCAAGCTCGGCGACCTGGTGCAAAAACTGGAGCGCGCTTTCGGCAACTGGCCCAAGGGCGAAGTGCGCGCGATCTCGCTGCCCGCGCTTACGCCGCCCGCGAAAGCGCGCGTGCTGCTGGTCGACCGGCCGGGCTCGGTGCAGACCTCGCTGTGGCTCGGTGGGCTCGGCATCGAGCGGCGCAGCGACGATTACTTCGCGGTGCTCGTGATGGACCACATTCTCGGCGGCGGGCCGGCGTCGCGACTGTTCATCAACCTGCGCGAGGACAAGGGCTACACGTACGGCGTGCAGAGTTTCTTCAACGGCTCGCGGTTTCCCGGCGTGATACTTGCCACTACGGACGTGCGTACGCAGGTGACCGAGGGCGCGTTGCACGAACTGACGGCCGAGGTGCGCCGTATCGGCAACGAGCCTGTTCCGGAGGATGAGCTCAAGAAAGCAAAGCGCGCGTTGGTCGGCGGGTTCGCCCTTTCGCTCGATTCGCCGCAGACTTTGCTCAGCAATCTTGCAACACAGAAGATCTACAATCTGCCCGCCGACTACTGGGACACGTATCCGCAGCGAGTCGAGGCAATCACCGCCGCCGACGTGCAGCGGGTCGCCAAGAAGTACTACGACGCGAACCGGCTGCAGCTCATCGCCGTTGGCGATGCGGCGTCGGTCAAGAAGGTGTTGGAGCAATACGGCACGGTCGAGACACCGCCCCCTGCAGCCGCTGGCGCTGCCCAATAACGACAAGCAAGACAAAGACTGCACATGAGTTCCGCTTCCCAGCAGACGTCTGCTCAGCGCTGGCTATGGCGCCTCGCGCGCATCGAAGGGCATGAGGCCGGCGCGGCCATCGCCGGCTTCGCCTACATCTTCTGCGCGTTCACGGCATACATGATTCTGCGGCCGGTGCGCGAGACGATGGGCATCACGTCCGGCGTCTCCAACCTGCCGTCGCTGTTCTGGGGCACACTTGCGGTGACGCTGCTGACGCAGCCGATCTTCGGTTGGCTCACCTCGCGTTTTCGCCGCACCGTGTTCCTGCCGTGGGTGTACGGCTTCTTCGCGCTGAATCTGCTCGGCTTCTATCTGTGGTTTCACTTCGAGAGCGAGCATACCTGGATCGCGCGCGCGTTCTTTATCTGGATCACGGTGTTCGCACTGTTCGTGCCGTCGGTGTTCTGGAGCCTGATGGCAGACATCTTCCGCCCGGAACAAGCGAAGCGGCTCTATGGGTTCCTCGCCGCGGGCACGAGCGCCGGCGGCGTGCTCGGGCCGTTCATCGCGGCTACGCTCGCCCCGGTGGTCGGCACGATCAATTTGCTGCTGTTCTCGATGATCTTTCTCGGCGCGTCGATCTTCTGTATCCGCTATCTCACCATGTGGCACGCGCGTGCAGTTGCCGCGCATCAGGCTGCGGCCGAGGTGCGCGGCGACGTCAATCAGCCGTTGGGTGGCAGCCTGTGGGCCGGATTCTCGCTGGTCGCGAAGAGCCCGTACTTGCTGAGCATCGCCGCGTTCGTCCTGCTGCTGACCTGGGTCTCGACGTTCCTGTACCTGCAGCAGGCGGAGCTGGTCGAGAAGGCGCTGCCCGATCGCGATCAGCAGACACAGCTGTTCGGCTGGGTGGACTTCACCGTGCAGTCGTTGTCGTTGCTGATTCAGCTGTTCGCCTTGAGCCGCTTTACCAAGTGGATGCGACTGTCGACGGTGATCATGACGGCGCCGATCCTGATGGTGTTCGGCTACAGCGCGCTCGCGTTGTTCCCGGTGCTTTCGGTGCTGCTCGTCGTCATGGTCATCCGGCGCGTCGGCGAGTACGCGCTGGTGCGCCCGTGCCGCGAGATGCTGTTCACCAGCGTCGACCGCGAAACGAAGTACAAGGCGAAGAACTTCATCGACACGGCGGTCTATCGAACCGGCGATGCGACGAGCGGCTCGGCTCATGCGCTGCTGTCGTGGCTCGGAGTTGCGACCTCGGGTATCGCCTGGGTGGGTGCGGTTGTTGCAGCCGTCTGGGCGCTGTTAGCGTATCGGATCGGCAATACGCACGAGCGCAACGTCGGAGAGCGATCTACTTGACCTCGAAGCGAATCCGCACCGCGGCGCGCTGAGCGACCGCGGCACCGTCGCGCTTCACGGGTTCGAAGCGCCAGCGTTTCACAGCATCGATCGCTGCCTGATCGAACATCCGCTGCGGCTCCGCGTTGCGCACCACCAGTTCTTGCGTGCTGCCGTCGGGCGCAATCGTGAATTCCACATCGACCCAGCCGGAGATGTTCTGTCGCTCCGCTTCGCGCGGATAAACGGGCGGCACTTCTCGCACCCGCTTGAGCGTTTTCGCCTGCACGACCTGCGAAGCAACGTTGCGCTGCTGCGTGGCCGCCAGTTGCGTTTGCAGTGTTTTTGTCGCCGCCAGATTCGGCACGAGCGTGTCGACGCGGCTCAGGAATGTACGGGCCGTCTCGACGTCTCCAGCTGCAAGTGCAGTGCGTGTCCGCTCCAGCAATGCGAAGGCGAGCTGCTGCTGCTCGGTGCGGACCTCGTTCGAGTCCGGGTACTTCGTGCGCAGCGCGAGCAGTTGTTCGTAAGCATTGTTGCCCGGCGGCTCGAGCAGAACGCCTCGACCGCGCAGCCGGGCGACGGTGTCGAGCTCGCTTGCGCTGGGACCGGATGTAGCTGCTGCGGCCGCAGGTGCTGCGGCTCGCGGTGCGGGTGCCTGCACTTCGGGTGTCGGCGTCGGCGCTTCCCGGGTCGGCGCCTTGGCGGCAGGCGTTGACGCAGGTGCAGATGCGCGTGCAGGAGGCTGCTTCACTGGCGCAGGCGGAGGCGGCACAGCACTGATCGGACTGCGAGAGCTGCGCGACAGCGTCACGAGCTCGGTGCGCAGCTCGTCGAGTCGCGCGTACTCAGGCACTGCGTGCTGCAAAGTCGCGAGGGCTGTCGCACCGCGAGCGGGATCGCGTGCTTGCAGTGCTTCCAGAACACGCGCTTCGAGCTTCATGCCGACGCGCTCCAGTCCGGTGTGCGCGCCGGCGTTGTCCGGCTGCAAGGCGAGAACCGCGCGGAAGTATTCGACAGCGTTGTTGCCGCGTGGGTCGAGCAGACGATCCGTCGCGAGCGCCATCTCGCCACGCGCCAGGTAGTCGGCGACCTGTTCTTGCTGCGTGAGTGTGCCCACGGCGCGCGGTGGCGGCGTGACTGGGACAGGCTCCTTGCGGTTCTGCCACCAGAATGCACCGCCGGCCGCGACGCTCAGCAGCACCACGAGACCCATCACAATGCCAGCAGTGTTCGAGCGCGGTACGACGTGCTTACCAGTCGTGAGATTGATCGGCACCGCGTTGCGCAATTCGTTGTAGCGGCGTGTCGCGGCCGAGAGGAACAGGTTGGCGCGCGCCGGCGAAACGGGCTTGTGCAGGAACCGATAGATGCGCTGGTCGCTGACCAGCATCGCGACCGAATGCTCCTCGTCGCGCCGTCCCGTCGCCATCAGGATCAGCTCGGGGAATTGCGCGTGCAGCTGATCGAGCAGGTTGGCGGCGTCGCCGCGCAATGCGGCGAGGTCTGCGATCAGGATGCTGCAGCGGCCGCCGACCAGCAGGTCGACGGCGTTATCGGCAGAGGGAGCGTGCCAGATTGCGTGCTCGGGACCGGCGGCCTCGCGCAAGGTCGCGAGCACGCCCGGATCCGAGGTGAGGACTACGACATCGAGAACGTGGCCCGGCAACCCGGCGCCGGCCTGCAACGCAGCGAGGTTGGGATCTTGCCGCGTGCTGTGCACATCAGTCTCTTAGACGTTGCGCGGGAGACCCGCTGGCGACTCACTCGAGGCAAACGACGAGCTGCGCCGAATGGCTGCGCCAGTTGATCGGAATCACGAACGAGCGGATGTTGTCCGGCGTGACGACTTTCTCCGGCTCGCCGGCGACGACCGTCGGCACCGAGATCATGAAGTCCTTGCCGAAGTCGCGGCGCGCGTTGCCCGAGATCGTGTTGGCCACCTCGCCGACGAGGTCGCACATGTTCTCCTGCGTCAGCTCGGTTTCGCCCATGCGCATCAGCATGACTGTCAGCATCGGACGCGAGGCGGTGAAGTACACGATGCCGCGGCGCTTGCCGGCGATGTTGATGACGCCGGTGAATTCCTGGATCGCCGGACGGCCTTCCTGGACGATGTACGGCGAGCCCACCGACGCGGGCTGGTTGGCAGCGGTCGCGAAATAGTGGGTCGTTCCTTCGACGAAGGTCTCCAGTTCGACTTTAGTCATCATTACCGGCGCCTCTCAGCAATTCTTCCAGCGCCTCGGTCAGTTGACGATCCGTGAACGGCTTGCAGAGGAAGCCATTCGCTCCCTTCTTCAACGCTTCGATCGCGGTGGCTTTGTCGGACAGTGCAGAGATCACCAGGATCAGCACGTCCGGCTTGATCTTCACCAGGTTCTCGACGCATTCGATACCGTCCATCTCCGGCATCGTCAGGTCCATCGTTACGACGTCCGCCGGATCCTTGCGGAACGCCTCGACCGCTTGCTTGCCGTTCGCTGCGGTCGCGGTGACCTGCAGACGATCGATCTGCAGCTCGCGCTCGATCTTGCGCCGGATTATGTTCGAATCGTCACAAATCATGAGCTTGAGCTTGCCGTTCGTCAACGGTTGAGCCTTGGGGGATGCCAGCGCCATTCGTCCGTCCCTCGTGAGTTCTTTGCGTCTTGTCTAGTACTTGGACTGCGTCAGTGACCGCTATCGGTTCATGCGGCCACGGCGCGTTCGGTCGCCGGCAGCCAGATCTTGAACTTGGAGAACTTGCCGCCCGCCGAGGCGAGCCCGACCCGGCCGCCGAGCTCGGCGACCAGGATGCGCACCAGGTCCATGCCAGCACCACGGCCCGCGTCGGTGGTGACGCGGTCGGCGGTGGAGAACCCGGGGCGGAAGATCAGCGCCATGGTCTGGCGCGGATCGAGCATTGAGGCCTGCGCCGGCGTGATCAGCCCGCGCTCGACTGCAACTTCTTTGATGCGCTCCAGCTGCAAGCCGCGGCCGTCGTCCTGGACGATCAGCTCGTAGCCGTCGGCGTCACGCGTGCCGAACTCGACTGCGAGCGTGCCGGTCTCGGCCTTGTGCGCCTTGGCGCGTTCGCTCGGCTCTTCGATGCCGTGCACGACCGCGTTGCGCACCAGCTGAATCGTGATGTCCTTGACCGCACGCCGATAGCTTTCCGGCACGCCGTCGAGGCCCGTACAACGCAGAGCAACCTGCTTCGACTGGCTGCTCGCGACGCGCGCCGCGAGATCCGCGAGCGTGCGCTCAAGGCCGCCGCCAGCCGGTTCGGCCGGGGCTTCGGCGGCGGGCGCGAAAACCGGCGCCTTCATCGACATGGTCTTGTCGTGCGTTGGCGTTGCCGCTTGCGGCTCGTCGCTCTCGCCGGCGAGCCAGCGATCGACCTTCTCCGCTTCGACTTGCGGCGTACCGCTGGGACCCATCGGGCCGCGGCGCGACGCAATCGCCTGGTGCAGGTCGACCAGTCGGCTGAGCATCTCGCGCACCTGCGCGAGGTGGTTGAACAGATCGTCGAGCTTGACGACGAGCGGCAGGAAGTCGCTGCCCGACAGCGTCGGCCGGCCCTTGAGATCGCTGAGCGCCTCTTCGAATGCATGCGCGCGCTGCTCGACAGTCTTGAGGCCGAGCGCCGCGGCTTCGCCCTTGACGGCGTGCACCTGGCGGTAGATGCCGTCGATCTTTGCGCGGAACGCCGATTCTTCGCGTGCCGGCTCCTTGAGGATCGAGTTGACCATCTTCAGCGACACGTCGGCGTCGGTGAGGAAGCCCGTGAGGTTGTCCGGCTCGACGTGCAGGATGCGCAGCAGCAGGTCGAGCTGCGCCTGCGCCTTCTCCTGCGATTCCTGCAGCTCACGCGACAGCATGACGCGCTTGGTGACGTCGTTGACCGTCACCAGCAGGTGCGACAGCGAGCCTTCCGATTTCACGCGGTTGAAATCGAACTCGAGGAAGTGCGTGTCGAAGCCGCCGGCCGCGTTGTCGAAGTGCACTTCGACTTCGTTGAGCGGGTTGATCGTCTTGACCAGCTTCTCGTTGACGCGATCGCCCCACAGCAGCGCGACGTAGTCCATCGCGGTGCGCAGCGTCTTCTCCGGCACGATCTCTTTCAGCAACGTGTCAAAGGTGAAGCCGGCGAACTCTTCGCGGCGGAAAATGTTGTTGAGCGCCATCGAGCGCTCGCTGCCGACCTTCAGATCCTTGTCGAGCAGGAACAGACCTTCGTTCACCGTGCGCAGAATGTCCGCGGTTTCCTTGCGCTGCCGGACCGAGACAGCCTCTTCCTTACGCAGGTTGCGCGCGAAGTAGAAGAAGATCGCGCCGAGCAGCAGCACGGCGGCGACGATGCCGAACACCTGCACCGTACGCAGGGTGCCCGAGCGGCCGCGGCTCGCGGCCTCGACTTGCGCCGTCAGCTCGACCATCACGTCGCGCAGCTGCGTATTCGAGGTCGCACCGTAAGTGTTCAGGTCTTGCAGCGCCGCCTGCAGGCGGCGACCGCGCGGGCTCAGCGGCACCGGAGCCGGTTCGAGCGTCGCAGTCTTCACGGCCGGCGCCGCAGGCGCATCCGGCGCGGCATACGGCGAGCCAGAGAAGCGCAACACGGGGTCGAGCTTCGCCTTGTAGGCGTTCCAGAGCTTGTTGCCTTTGGTCAGCGCGCCCTGCGCTTCGCCGGTGGTGAGCGCAGGCACGACGAAGACGTTGCCAGCGCTGTCGGTGATCATGCCGCCGTTGGTGAGGCTGCTCATCGCGTTGTCATACGACTTCGCGGCCTTGCGCAGCGCCTCGAGCGGCTCGTCGATCTTCTGGCCGTTCTTCAGGCGCGCGCCGAGCTCGATGCCCGCGGCGTTGACTGCGCCAGGCTGCTCGCGCTGCTCGGCGAGAAACTTGACGGCGGAGACGTCGTCCGAGAACTGCCCGGCCTTGCCGTGGTTCACCGCGAGAATGATCGCGATGAACACCAGGAAGCCGGTGATCGCGAAGACGATCCCCTTGTACCGACCCAGATCCAGAATGCCCATGAACAATTCCCCTGTGCGATGCCGCGCGCCTTGAGCGGCGACGCGAGCAAGTGTCGCCCCGGCTTACAACTATGGCGGTATCTGACAATAAGCGTTTTAACAGCGCTCGAACCAGTTCCCGCTTTTTAAGCACGGAAACTTGCGCCAGTTCAAAGTTTCGCGCAGTAGGCGCGGCATTTCAGCCGATTGGAAACTGCGCGAAAGCCTGATGCCGGGACAAGCGGCACTCTTACCGTATCCGCCCTGCGAAATCGCCTGTCATCGGCTGCCCGCAGCCTGTGACCCCATTGCAACACTGGCCCCCGTGCGGCGTCGCGGAGGCGCCTTGGTCGCGTGCAACATATTGAATTACCGGCGCGCCCGCCCACGCCTGGACGCTGCAGTTTTTTCGCGACAGACGAGCGTTTTCGACGATTTTGCCGACATGTACGCGCCTGCAGCAAGATTTTTCGCGCTCGACAAGCCCCGGGCGTCCCGATCATTATCCGTGCGCACCCCCGGACCCGTCTTGGCGGCAGGGAACCCATGAGCGCAACGACAGAATTCAAATCATACGTACCCGTTGCCCAGCGCGCTGCGCTCGAAAGACTCGTGTTCTTCAACTCCTGCCAGGATCGCGTCAGCGATTGCATTGCCGATGCGATCGAAAAATTCGGCGCGCCGGAAATCGTCGCGGATCGCGATCGCCTGCGCATCTACATGAAGGGCATGCCCGACGTGCAATCGCTGTTTGCGCTCGATGTCGCGGGCCGACCCGTCGGTGTCGCGGTCTATGCACGCCAGGATGTAGAGCACGTCACCGTGATGCACTTGAGCATCGACGCCGAATTCGCCAGCGGCGGCACGCGCGCCGGCGAGCAGTTGTTGTTGCGACTGCTGCGCGAGGTGCGTCGCTCGGCGCGTCGCGTAAAAGGTGTGCGCCGCGTCGAGCTGTATTACGCGTCGGGACGCGCTGCGAGCCAACGCTGGCGGATACCGGCGAAGGCGATGATGTAATCCGCCTCGTGCTTCGCCGGCGTCTGGCTGTGGCGAGCCTCATCGCTCTCTGGTGCGCGCTGGTGGCAGCAATGCTCGGGCGCTACGCGTGGCCGCTCGATCTGTTTGCCAACTTCCGAGTCCAGTACACGCTGCTGTTCATGATCGTCGCGATCGTGCTGTTCGCGCTGCGCGCGCCGTTGCTGGGCGTAGTGGCAATCGCAGGTGCGATCATTGGCGCGATTCCCATCGTCGGCTACATGGGCGTGCAGACCGCGCGCGCTGATCAGGGCTCCGCCAGGTTTCGCGTGCTCACGTTCAACACCTGGTTTCGCAACCACGACTACGCCGCGATCGGACGTTTCCTGGAGCAGATGCAGGCGGACGTCATCGTGCTCGAAGAGCGCAACCGGGACGACGGCGCCCAGCGCATCGCCGCATACCTGAGCTCCTATCCGCATTCGTTCATCGAGCGGCGGCCGCATGGCGCCATCGTGTTTTCGCGTTGGCCGATCACCTCGGCGGAATTGCTGCCGCTGACCGATGGCCCGGGCGTGCTTGCTGCGCGCGTCACTCTCGATTGGAACGGCAGGCCGGTGACTGTGCTGGGCGCGCATTTGCACTGGCCGCTCGGTCCGAAGAACTCTCGCATGCGCAACGCCGAGCTGGCAGGCATCGCGTCGTTTGCCGCCGCGCGCAAGGAGGCCGTGATCGTCGCAGGAGATTTCAACGTTGCGCCGTGGTCGCACTATTTCCGCACGACGCTCGAGCGCTCCGGACTCAGCGACTGCGCGGCGGGGCACGGCCTCGCGCCTTCCTGGCCTTCCCAGTTCCCGCCGCTCGGCATCCGCATCGATCACTGCTTGGCGTCGCATCATTGGCGCAGCATCGACGTGCGCCTCGGACCGTCGAACGGCTCGGATCATCTGCCTTTGATCGCAGATCTGGTGTGGGCGGATGCGCCCGCCGATCCGTTATAAGCGGCGGATGACGTAGCCGCCCGATTTCTGATCGGGCTCCAAGGTCAGGAGCTTGCGCTGCTGCGCGTCCTGCAGCAGGTCGCTGAAGGTGCGGAAGCCGTAGTAGCTCTCGTTGAAGCCCGGCTTGCGGCGCTTGAGCGCCTGCTTGACCATCGAGCCCCAGATCTTCTCGTCCTGGTCGCGCTCTTCCGCCAGCGCATCGATCGTGTCGAGCAGCAAGTCGAATGCTTCCTGCTTGCGGTCTTCCTCGGTCTTCTCGGCCTTGCCGCTGGGCGGCTGCGCCTCCTTCGAGGCGTCCGCCGTCTTCGCGGGCTTGCGCCGCGTGCGCTGCTGCTTCTTGCGCTCTTCCTGCCGCACCAGATCGTCGTAGTAGATGAACTCGTCGCAGTTCGCGATCAGCAGGTCCGAGGTCGAGCTCTTGACCCCGACGCCGATGACGAACTTGTTGTTCTCGCGCAGCTTGCTGACCAGCGGCGAGAAATCCGAGTCGCCGCTGATGATCACGAACGTGTCGACGTGCGCCTTGGTGTAGCACAGGTCGAGCGCGTCGACGACCATGCGGATGTCGGCGGAGTTCTTGCCCGACATGCGCACGTGCGGAATCTCGATCATCTCGAACGAGGCCTCGTGCATCGGCGCCTTGAAATCGCGATAGCGTTCCCAGTCGCAGTACGCCTTCTTCACGACGATGCTGCCTTTCAGCAGCAGGCGCTCCAGCACGCGGTCGATGTCGAACTTCGCGTACTTGGCGTCGCGCGCGCCGAGCGCGATGTTCTCGAAATCGCAGAACAGCGCCATGCTGGTGATCGTGTGTGGCATCTACAACCAGCCTCGGCGACGGAAGAACAGGTAAGGGATCAGCCCCGACACGAGCATCAGCAGCAGCGCCCACGGGTAGCCGAGATGCCAGCCGATCTCGGGCATGAAATGAAAATTCATGCCGTAGATGCTCGCGACCAGCGTCGGCGGCATCAGCATCACGGCGACGACCGAGAAGATCTTGATGATGTTGTTCTGCTCGATGTTGATCAGGCCCAGCGTCGCCTCCAGCAGGAACGAGGTCTTCGTTCCCAGGAAGCTCGCATGGTCGGACAGGGACGTGACGTCGCGGCTGATGGAATGAAAGCGGTCGCGCTGCTCGCCGGTCATCGGCGCGGATTGTTGCACGAACATCAGCATTCGTCCCAAGCTCACCAGGCTCTCGCGCGACTTGGAGTTGAGCTCGCCATTGAACCCGATGCGCTCGATCATGCGGCGCAGATTGCGGCTGTCCGGCGTGCCGTTGCCACGCTGCGCGAAAATGTTGCCCGACAGATTGTCCAGGTCGGCGCCGACGCGCTCCAGCACGTCTGCGATGCGCTCGGTGAACGCTTCCACCAGGCCCGCGAGCAGCGCCAGCGGGCTGGTGCACGCGGCCGGATGCTTTTCGGCATAGGCGATGAATTGCTGGAACGGCTTGGTGTCGAGGTAGCGGTTCGTCACCAGGCGCGAGCCCGTGTAGATGAACGTCACCGCCGTGGCCACCGGGCGATCGGTGTCGAGCTGTGCGGCGACCGTCGTGGTCATGTACAGCGCGCCGTTATCCTCGTACAGCCGGTTCGAGGTCTCGATCTCCTTCATTTCCTCGCGCGTCGGCACGTCGATGCCGAGCTCGCGTTCGACCAGCTTTTCCTCGTCCTGCGTCGGCTCGAGCAGGTCGAGCCAGAGCGCTTCGTCGGGAATCTTCGGCGGCGAGCCCGGCGTGGTGCGCGCCAGGCCCTGCGGCTGCTGTATGAAGATGTTCAGCATGCCGCGCGACGTCGCGATCGGTTGTCAGCCGCCGTGCTCATGCGCGGCGAGCTCTTGAACGACCTGGAACAGCTCCGGCTCGCCGCCCGCCAGCCCCTCGTCGGTGACGTACTTGCCGTTGACGGCCAGCTGCGGCACGGAGTTGATCTGGTAGCGCCGGTTGAGGAAGTCGGCGCGCTGCAGCTTCGATTCCACCGCGAAGGAAGCGAACGCTTTCTGGAACTCGTCCGCGCTGACGCCCTGCTTTTTGAAGAACGCCGTCATCAGCTCGACCGTGTTCAGCGGATCGTTGTTGACGTGAATCTCGCGGAAGATCGTCGAGTGCAGAGCATCCAGCTTGCCGAGCGCTTCGGCGGTGTAGAACAGCCGCGCATGCATGCGCAACGTGTCGTTCCACATTGCCGGCACGCGCACGAATTCCACGTATTGCGGCTTGCCCTTGCCGCGCCATGCCTCGATCGCGGGATCGAGCTTGAAGCAGTGGCCGCAGCCGTACCAGAAGAACTCCACGACTTCGACTTTGCCGGGCGCTACGGTCGTGGGCTGAGCGGGCACCACCTTGCGATAGTTCGCGCCCTCCTTGAAGTGTTCCGTCGCTGGCGCGTTCGGCGCTGTGGCGAGCCGCAGCGACGGTTGCACACCTGACGGGGCTTGATCCGCAGGCGCCTGCGCATCATCGGTCTCAGTGACCGTCTCGGCGGGCGCTGCCGGCGCCGATTCCTCGGCGGTCGCCGGCACTGCAGCGGCATCGGCAGGTGCGGCCGTGGAAGGCTGACCCTGTGCGGGCCCCGACGCCGCCGGTTGCCCGGGGGCGGCCGGCTGCGGCTGCTTGCTGCACGCGACGCAAACCAGCGCCAGGAATGCAGCGAGGCAGAGCTTGTTCGTGCGTGAGCTCATTACGAGAGTTCCAGTTTCAGCGCAGGCCCTGAACATACGAAGCGACGGCATCGATCTGGTCGTCGGACATCGTGCCCGCGACGTCGCGCATCATCTTGTTCTGATCCGTCTGGCGAGTGCCGGCGCGGTACGCACGCAGTTGCGCGGCCACATACGTTCCATACTGAGAGCGCAGCAGCGGATAAGCCGCCGCGGGATTGCCGGCACCGTCGGGCCCGTGGCACGAGGCGCAGGCGGGAACACCGCTCTTCGGATCGCCGCTGCGGAAGATGCGCTGGCCCAGCGCCAACTTGCCCGGATCGGCTTCCAGGCCCGCCGGCTTCTGCGAGGAGAAGAAGGCGCCGAGATCGTCCATGTCGTCGTCCGACAGCGACATCGCCATCGGCGTCATCAACGGATTCTTGCGGGCGCCGCTCTTGAAAGCCTGCAGCTGCTTGCGGATGTACTGCTCGTGCTGGCCGGCGAGGTTCGGCCATTCCGGATTCGCGCTGTTGCCGTTCGGGCCGTGACAGGCGGTGCACGCAGTGGACTTGGACTGCCCTTCATCGGCCGAGCCGGCACCGAGCGCAACGGCGCTGGCACCGAGGGCCCCCATCGAAAACGAGAGCATGAAGAGCGGGGCAAGCGAACGCTTCATCTGGCGAAACTCCAAGGCAGCTGGCCGCTTAAAAGGCGCGGAATTGTACACTAGCGGCCCCGCGGCGCCCCGAACCGAACCGATGCCCCAGTTCCCCGAAGCCCGATTCATCAGCAGCGCCTGGCAGCCGCGGCAATTTCCGGCCGACGACGGCACCGAGGTGGCCTTCGCGGGCCGCTCCAACGCCGGCAAATCCAGCGCGCTGAACGCCATCGCCGGCCGCAAGGATCTGGCGCGCACCAGCAAGACCCCGGGCCGCACGCAGCTCATCAATTTCTTCGGGCTGGACGGCGCGCAGCGGCTGGTCGACCTGCCCGGCTACGGCTTCGCGAAAGTGCCGGAGCGCATCAAGGATCATTGGCAGGAGCTGCTGACGCGTTACATCGAGGTGCGCGCCTCGCTGGTCGGCCTCGTGATCGTGATGGATGCGCGCCGGCCGCTCACGGACTTCGACGTGCAGATGCTCGATTGGAGCCAGGCTCACGGTCTCGCGACGCACATTCTGCTGACCAAGGCGGACAAGCTCAGCCGCAGCGAGTCGACCGTGCTGTTGAAGCAGGTGCGGGCAGAGGTCGAGGGCGTCGCGACGGTGCAGCTGTTTTCGGCAGTCGCAAAAACCGGCGTCGACGACGCGCGCCGCGAAGTTCTGGCGCTGCTGCGAAGTCGTGACGCAAAAAAAAGCCCGGTGGCTCGTTAGAGCCACCGGGACAGTGTTACCCGGCATGGGGATGGACCGGGTTGCCGTTCACTCAGGGAGGTCAGCGAACGGGAGCGTCCTGGCCGACGCTCGTAGATTGAGACGCCTGCGCTTCCCTAAAGTTCCGCTGCCGGGATCCCGCGCGAACGTGAAGAAAGATTCATGATTTCAGTCGTTTGATCGCGACGCGGCGAAGCACTGCAGCGTTGCGGCGAGGTCGCGGCAAAAGCGAGCAATCGCGCCGCATCCGGCGCCGCCGTTGTACATCGACAACAGCGGCGCCGGCATCAGAGCATCACAGGAACGTATAAGTGAGGCCGACCGAAATCATGTCGAGGTCGACGTCGCTGATGTCGTACTTCTCGTATTCGGCCCGGATCGACAGCCCGAGCACGCGGAACTGCGCGCCAACACCGTACGCGAGGTCGGTGCCGTCGTCGTCGAAAGTGCCGCCGATCTTGCTGTCCCAGGAAATCAGGCCGACTTTTGCGAACAGATCCACCGGACCCGTTGGCAGGAAACCGACCGCAAAAGCCGAAATGCCGTCGCCGTCGGCCTTCAATTTCTGGCCGAGCACGGTGTCTTCGGGCTCGCCGAAATTGACGTAGGCCGCTTCGATGCCGAGCCAGTCGAGCGGGCGCATGCCGGCGATCAGCTTGAAGGCCGTGTCGTCGGCATCGAAATCCGCGGTCGATATCCCGTCGGAGAGATCGTCGATCTTCAGGTTCGCCTGGCCGACCGAGCCGCCGAGATAGAAGCCGTTGTCGGCGGCGACAGCAGGCAACACCGGCAAGGTCAGCAGCGCTGCTGCGAACAGGATTGCTTTACGCATGCAATGAATCTCCGTGTCTGAAGAAGGGTGCGGGGGCAGAGAATGCCGGACTGAGCTGAACGGCAATTGAACCTGGACGATTCGATTCCTTTACGCTCCGTAATCAGTGAGCTTCGTCCCAATTGGCGCCGGAGCCGACGTCGACTTTCAGCGACGTCCGCAATTGCGCCGCGGCGCCCATCAACTCGCGGGCGCGGCCCATCAGCTCGTCGGCAGCATCCTGCTGGACTTCGAAAACCAGCTCGTCGTGAACCTGCAGCAACAGCCGGGCCGGGAGATTCGAAGCGCTCAGCCAGCGATCGACCTGGATCATGGCGCGCTTGATGATGTCGGCGGCTGTGCCCTGCATGGGCGCGTTGATCGCCTGTCGCTCCGCGCCCTGTCGCAGGGCTGCGTTGCGCGAGGCGATGTCGTTTAGATAAAGCCGCCGGCCGAAGACTGTTTCGACGTACCCGCGCTCGCGCGCTTGCTGGCGCGTCTCGTCCATATAGCGCCGCACGCCCGGATACCGCTCGAAATACAGGTCCACATAGCGCCGCGCTTCGCTGCGCTCGATGCCGAGTCGCGACGCGAGTCCGAACGCGGACATGCCGTAGATGAGACCGAAGTTGATCATCTTCGCCGTGCGCCGCTGGTCCGCGCTCACCTGGTCGAGTGCCATGCCGAACACTTCCGCAGCCGTGGCCTGGTGAATGTCGCGCTCTTCGGCGAACGCGTTCAGCAGACCCTCGTCGCCCGACAGGTGCGCCATGATGCGCAGCTCGATCTGCGAATAGTCGGCGGCGACGATGCACCAGCCCGGCGGCGCGACGAAGGCCTGGCGGATGCGGCGGCCTTCCGGCGTGCGAATCGGAATGTTCTGCAGATTCGGCTCCATCGAGGAGAGCCGGCCGGTCGCGGCGACTGCCTGGTGATAGCAGGTGTGCACGCGCTGTGAAGTGCGGTTGATCTGCAGCGGCAGCTTGTCCGTGTACGTCGACTTGAGCTTGGCGAAACCACGATAGTCGAGGATCAGCCGCGGCAACTCGTACTTATCTGCGAGCTCTTCCAGCACGCTCTCTGCGGTCGACGGTTGGCCGGTCGCCGTCTTGCCCAGCACCGGTAACCCGAGCTTGCCGTACAGCACGTCTTGCAGCTGTTTTGGCGAATCGAGCGAGAACGGGCCGCCCGCCGCAGCGTGCGCGCGGGCTTCGATCTCGCGCATGTTCCGCGCCAGCTCCAGGCTCTGCTGCCGCAGCAGCTCGCCGTCAATCAGCACGCCGGCCTGCTCCATCCGGTACAGCACCGGCACGAGCGGCTGCTCGATCTCTTCGTAGAGCGAGCGCAGTTCCGGCACTCCAGAGATGTTGGTCCACAGCACGCGATGCAGTTGCAGGACGAGGTCGGCGTTTTCAGCCGCGTACTTCGTTGCGACGTCGATCGCGACCTGGCCGAACGGGATCTGTTTCGCGCCGCGGCCTGCCAGGTCTTCATAGTTGATCGGATCGAAGCCGAGATAGCGCCGCACGACCGCGTCGATTTCATGGCGCGTCGCCGTGCTGTTCCACACGTACGACTCCAGCATCGAGTCGAAGCGCACGCCGCGCAGCTCGATGCCTTTGCGCTTGAGTGCGTGCTGGCCGTACTTGAGGTGATGTCCGATCTTCGGCAGCTGCTCGTTTTCGAGCAGTGGCCGCAGAGCTTCCAGCACGGTTGCAGCCGCGAGCTGCTGAGGCGCGCCCGCGTAGTCGTGTGCAAACGGGACGTACGCGGCGCTGCCGGGCTCGATGCTGAATGCGAGGCCGACGATCTCCGCTTCCATGTAGTCGAGAGAAACGGCCTCGACGTGCACTGCCATCAACTCGGCCGATTGCAGCCGATCGATCCAGCGCTGCAGATCCGCCGTCGTCAGCACGGTCTCGTAGTTCGTCGGCGGTCGAGCTGCGGCGGCCGCCGATTCCACCGCGGGCGGCGGGGTTGGCGCGGTGCCGGGAGCAGCACCGCCGTCGATCTGACGCAGCAGCTGACGGAATTCGAGGCGCGTGTACAGCTCGCGCAGACGATCCTTGTTCGGCTCGCGACGCACGAGCGATTCGAGATCGCAATCGAGCTCGAGGTTCGAGTCGATCGTGGCGAGCTTGCGCGACAGCTCCAGCGTCTGCAGGCCGGCGCGCAGGTTGTCGCCCACCTTGCCGCCGATCGCCGCCGCATTCGCCACCAGCTGGTCGAGCGTGCCGTATTCGTTCAGCCATTTCGCGGCGGTTTTCGGCCCGACTTTGTCGATGCCCGGAATGTTGTCGATGCTGTCGCCGATCAGCGCGAGATAATCCATGATCTGCTCGGGCCACACGTCGAACTTGGTTCTAACGCCGGCGCGATCGAGACGCGAGTCGGTCATCGTGTTCACGAGCGTGATGCGCTCGCCGACGATCTGCGCGATGTCCTTGTCGCCGGTCGAGATCAGCACGTCCATGTCCTTGGCAGCCGCCTGCTTCGCGAGCGTGCCGATCACGTCGTCGGCTTCCACGCCAGCGATCCGCAGCAGCGGCAATCCCAGCGCCTCGACGCAATCGAGCAGCGGCTGCAGCTGCGCGCGCAGATCGTCGGGCATCGGCGTGCGCGTTGCCTTGTATTGCTCGAACAGCTCGTCGCGGAACGTGCGTCCGGGCGCATCGAAGACCACCGCGATCAAATCCGGCGATTCTTCCCGGCACAGCTTGTTGAGCATGTTGACCACGCCGAGGACGGCGCCGGTCGGCTCGTTGCGCGAGTTCTGCAGCGGTGGCAGCGCGTGGAATGCGCGATACAAATAGCCGGAACCGTCGACGAGGACGAGCTTGCGCCGCGCGTTCATCAATTGCCCGGAGGGACGGCCGGTCTGTCGGGATCGGGCGGCTGCACGCTGGGCTCGCCCTTCTTCTTGGTGGTGCCGGCGGAGTCGTCGGTGGGCGTGACGGTGTCGCTGCGCTGCTCGTCAGGACGGTACAGCGGACCTTTCAGGCCGCACGACGACGCAAGCAGCGCGACGAGAATGAGCAGCAGGAATTTCGGCCGCGAGAACATGGCCGAAGTATAGCAGTCGGGGCTGTCAGCTTTTTTCCAACACGAACATTGTGAGCCTGGAAATGCACACCAGCCGCTCCTGCTCGTCGGTAATGCGGATCTCCCAGACGTGACTGCGCCGGCCGACATGGTGCGGCCGCGCGGTGCCGATGACGAAGCCGTCGCTGATAGCGCGCACGTGATTGGCGTTGATCTCCTGACCGACGACCCGGTATTTGTCGGGGTCGACGACCAGGCCGGCCGCGGTGCTGCCGAGCGTTTCGGCGAGCGCTACCGAGGCGCCGCCGTGCAGGATGCCGAAGGGCTGCCGCGTGCGCTCGTCGACGGGCATGCGACCGCGCAGAAAATCTGCGCCGATCTCGGTGAACTCGATGCCGAGGTGCTTCGGCAAACTGTCCCGGAAGA